>ENA-UOJL01002105-UOJL01002105.1-human-gut-metagenome-genome-assembly--contig:-P47-NODE-2105-length-17618-cov-19.132722_pt1 | contig 17618 bp, 17 predicted proteins | sample MGYA00242347_ERZ723894 | MGnify/ENA metagenome assembly ERZ723894
GCATGGGGTTGAACTCGGCCAGCGACTCGACCTTGGCGACGATCTTCTGGAGGGGCACGCCCATTTCGGCGGCCATCTCTTTCTGGCCCTTCTCATCGTGGGGAACGAACTCGTGCAGCGGGGGGTCCAGAAGGCGCACCGTCACGGGGTAGCCGTTCATGGCCTTGAACAGCCCCTCGAAGTCGCCGCGCTGGATCGGCAGCAGCTTGGCCAGCGCCACGCGGCGTCCGGCTTCGTCGTCGGCGAGGATCATCTCGCGGATGGCCTTGATGCGGTCGCCCTCGAAGAACATGTGCTCCGTGCGGCAGAGTCCGATGCCTTCGGCGCCGAAGGCGAATGCCTGTGCGGCGTCTTTCGGGGTGTCGGCGTTGGCGCGGACCTTCAGCACCGAATATTTTCCGGCGAGGTCCATCAGCTGTCCGAAGTCGCCGCTCAGGTCGGCGGCCTTGGTGGCTACCTGACCGAGGTATACTTCGCCCGTCGAGCCGTTGAGCGAGATCCAGTCGCCCTCCTTCACGGTGAATCCGTTCACCTGGATCGTGCGGGCTTTATAGTCGATCTGCAATTCGCCGGCGCCCGATACGCAGCATTTGCCCATGCCGCGGGCCACGACGGCCGCGTGCGAGGTCATGCCGCCGCGTGCGGTCAGAATACCTGCCGCGTCGAGCATGCCCTTGAGGTCCTCGGGCGAAGTCTCGATGCGCACCAGAATGGCGCGCTGGCCGGTTTTCTCCAGCACCTTCTCGGCGTCCTCGGCGAAGAACACCACGGGACCCGTGGCGGCTCCCGGCGATGCGGGCAGGCCCTTGGTGATGACCTGCGCATTGGCGATGGCCTTCTTGTCGAAGACGGGGTGGAGCAGTTCGTCGAGCTTCGCAGGCTCGCAGCGCAGTACGGCGGTCTTTTCGTCGATCAGACCCTCGCGCAGCATGTCCATGGCGATCTTGACCATCGCCGCGCCCGTGCGCTTGCCGTTGCGGCACTGGAGCATCCAGAGTTTGCCGTCCTGAATCGTGAATTCGATGTCCTGCATGTCCTTGAAGTACTGCTCCAGGTGGTGCTGGATTTCGTCCAGCTCCTTGTAAACCTCGGGCATCACCTCTTCGAGCGAGGGGAACTTCGCCTTGCGCTCCTCCTCCGAAACCTTCTGGGCCACGGCCCAGCGCTTCGAACCCTCGATGGTGATCTGCTGCGGGGTGCGGATGCCGGCTACGACGTCCTCGCCCTGGGCGTTGATCAGGTATTCGCCGTTGAAGAGATTCTCACCCGTTGCGGCGTCGCGCGAGAAGGCTACGCCCGTCGCGGAATTCTCTCCCATGTTGCCGAATACCATGGCCTGTACCGATACGGCCGTGCCCCACTCGGCGGGGATGTTGTTGAGTTTGCGGTAGAGGATGGCGCGTTCGTTCATCCACGAGCCGAACACGGCGCAGATGGCTCCCCACAGCTGGTCCCACGGACAGGTCGGGAAATCCTCGCCGGTCTGCTTCTTCACGGCGGCCTTGAAGTTCTTCACCAGCTCCTTGAGGTCGTCGGTCGTCAGGTCGGTGTCGTTCTTCACGCCCTTCTTGGCCTTCTGCTCCTCGATGATCACCTCGAACGGGTCGTGGTCTTCCTTCGAAACGGGTTTCATGCCCAGCACCACGTCGCCGTACATCTGTACGAAGCGGCGGTACGAATCCCAGGCGAACCGCGGGTTGCCCGTGCGCTTGGCCACGGCCTCCACGGCCTGGTCGTTCATGCCCAGATTGAGGATGGTGTCCATCATGCCGGGCATCGAGGCGCGTGCGCCCGAACGTACGGATACGAGCAGCGGCATCTCCTTGTCGCCGAATTTCATGCCGGTCAGTTTCTCGATGTTCTTCATCGCCTTTTCGACCTCGGGGCGGAGCATCTCGATGACGGCCTCTTTGCCGTGCTTGTAGAATTCCGCACACACTTCCGTGGTGATGGTGAATCCCGGGGGCACGGGGATGCCGATAAGGTTCATCTCCGCAAGGTTCGCACCCTTGCCGCCGAGCAGTTCACGCATTTTGCCGTTTCCTTCGGCCTCTTTGTTGCCGAAGGTATAGACCCGTTTTACGTCTGCCATAACTTTTTTGGTTTTGAATTATAGTATAAATATAAAAATTTTTTCTTTTACCTTACCCTTAAAGCCGAAAAATTGCGGTGACGTTTCCGTTACCGCATCCGTAAAATGCATTTCCGTCGAAGGGATTGCGAAAATACGAAAACTTTTCGAAATATCCAAAAAATTCTACCGGATGTAAATGAATACCGGAAGCGAATAACCGTAGCCGCCGCGATAAACCCCGCGGGAGTAGGTCGTGAGGGGGTTACCGCTCTTTTGGTCAACCAGATAGCGGCGTGCGAAAACGTCGCCCTCCGAGGTGGTCAGTGCCGTGTCCGCGAGGATACGGTCGCGCATCTGCCACCGTCCGCCGCGCCGTACCGTGCCCCGTCCGGCCTGTTCGGCGCGCCGGGTCGCGTCGCGCAGTCCCCAGCGTCCGGGGTCGGGGAGATCCGAGCGTCCCAGCACGATCAGTTTCACGTGCGGACGCTCCGTACGCAGGTCGCGCACGACCCATTGGGCCATGCGTGCGTCGCCGCACAGCGCCAGCCCCACGGTGTCGCGTCCGAGTTCGCCCTCGACGTAGAGGTAGCGGCGTCCCGGCTCGTCGCGGGTCGGGTAGAAGAGGTCCCCGTAGTAGAGCAGCGCAAAATCCATTCCGTCGAGCGAATTGAGCGTGCGGTGGAGGTAGGAGTAGTCGCCCCGGCAGGCGGCGGCGATGTCGCGCACGACCTGTTCGTTTTCGACGCCCCACAGGGCGACCAGGGGCAGTGCCATCGAGTCGATCACGGCAGCCGTGTTGCGGATTTTACGCGCGTAACGCTCTGCGGTCCAATGCAGACGGCCTTCGGGCGTGTAGTCTGCGTCGTCGTAGAAAAGCGCCGGGACGGTGTCGTAAATCCGGTCCACGTCGTAGAAAGCGATTCCTATGGGGCGTTGCCCGTAAGAGTGGCAATTAAAAATTAAGAATGAAAAATTGAGAATTATCAGCAGACGCAGCCACATGGTTCCGCTGGTTTAGAGTGGTTGTTCGGGCAGGAAATCGCGGGGCGAGCAGCCGAGGAATTTGGCGATTTCGTTGATGTGGTTGAGGTTGTATTTCGAAGGACTTTTGGGGCTTTCCACTTGGCTGATAAATCCGTCGCTCACCCCGATTCCGTAGGCTAAAGTCGCTTGTGAAACACGTTGAGCCATCCGCTCTTTGCGGACAGCTGCACTGACGTATTTATCGAACGCGCTTTTCGGTTTCACAAACATCTGTTTAGATGTTGTAAAACTAAAAAAGATTCCAGAGTGAAAGTTTAGTTATAACTTAAATTCGCTTACGTATCGGTAGATGTTTTATCTCTTTTATCGGATTTATGGACATTTTGTGTCTCGTTCGCCCCAGCCCCCCCCCTGGGGGCGAACGACGGGCGCGGTGCGCCCGGAAGATTATCCGCACCGGGAGGGATGCGTCCGGGACAAGTGGGAAGCACAGAAGCCTGCGACCGCCCTTGCGAGCGGTTTTGGGTACCTTTTGCCACCAAAAGGTACAAAGCCTCCGCGGCATACGCCGCGGTTAAGGCTGCTTTGCCGACCAAAAAGCGGCAAACAACACCAGTCGAAGAGTGCAAATATCTTTTGCAGCCGAGAGATACGCAAAAAATCCCCGCGTTGAAAACGCAGGGATTCAGTCGCCGGACTGCGAAACCCGGCGCAATGCGCCCGGACTACCGGATTCCGTATTTGCGCAGGATCTTCCGGATACGGGGCAGCCGCTCCGAGATCATGCGGTCGTAGCCCAGGTCGGAACCGTGGTCGCAGTCGATGGTCCCTTCGGCGTCCCGGCCGAAGAACCATTCGCCGTCGAGGAAGTAGACGTTGTCGTATTGCTTCGCCAGCCGCCGCATCATCCCGTCCGCGGTGTCGATCCGCTCGCGGTGGAATTTCGCGGCCTCCTGATCGAGGTTGCCTGCGGTGTGCCAGTGGGTCTGCATGAAGATCAGCGGTTTGTCGGGATGGGCCTTGACGAGCGTCGCCACGAACGCGTCGAGGCGCTCGCGGATCATCTTCGGGGAGGGGTTCGAAAAGGCGTCGAACAGGAAAGCGTCGGCGTCGGTCTCGGCGAGCAGCCGCGCGAATTCGGGTTGGAGCATGCAGTTGCCGCTGTACCCCAGATTGACGAACTCGATGCCCGTCATGCGGCTCATGCGCGCAGGATAGGTCATGCCCGGGCGGCTGGCCGAAGCTCCGTGGGTGACGCTCGATCCGAAGACGATCACGCGGTGCTTGTAAGGCGATTCGAGCGGCGTAACGGATGCTCCTTCGTCCACGCCGATCTCCAGCGTCAGCAGTTCGCTCCACGCCGGCAGGTAGAGCATGCACTCCTTGGGCTGTCCGTCCATGTGCTCGACGATGGCGCTGGCGTGCCGGTCCTGTAATCCGGGACGTGCCGCACCGGCCATCGTCCATACGCCGTTTTCGCGGACGTAGAGATCCATGCCGCGTTGCAGGACCGGGGTCATGTTCCAGCCGTAGTTGCGCGGTGCGGTGGTCCAGCGGGCCTCGATCCGGCGGCTGTCGGTGGTGAAAAGCACGGCCACGCCGGCCGGGTAGCCGCAGTAGTGGCGGATGGTGGCGTTGTCGAAACGGTAGCGCGTCGTGTCGACCCGGTAATAGGGATGCCCCTCCATCGGGCAGGTGCGGCCGATGATGGTCAGCGTCGAGGCGTCGACATACTTTTGCGCCGATGCGGCGTGAAACATCGACAGCCCGGCTGCAATGAATAATAGGTGTTTTATCATGGTTGGTTTGAGTTGGTCAGCCTTCGATCACGCCCGATCCGACCAGCTGGTCGCCGTCGTACCACGCCGCGAACTGTCCGGGGGTGATGCCCCGCTGGGGCCGGTCGAAAACGAGGTAAGCCCCTTCGTCGCGGACGAACAGCCGCGCGCCCTGCAAGGGCTGGCGGTAGCGGATGCGGACGGAGAACCGGGCGCTCTGCCCGGCGGTCAGCTCCCGCGCGGGGTTCACCCAGTGGATTTCGCCGGGCGCGATGTGCAGCGCGGGGCGCCACAGCCCGGGGTGGGCGTCGCCCTCGCCGACCCAGATCACGTTCTGCACCGTGTCCGTGGCGAGGATGAACAGCGACTCCCTGCGGCCTCCGATGCCGAGTCCCTTGCGCTGTCCGATGGTGTAGTAATGGGCGCCGTTGTGCTCGCCGATCTTCTTGCCGTCGCGCACGGTGTAATGCCACGGTTCGGCCAGCGCCGCGAGTTGTCCGGTCGTCGGCTCTCCCTCCGCCGGGACCTCCTCGCGCACGTATTTCGGCCATGCGGGGAGTATTTCGTGGATGTTGCCCTTTTTCGGGGCGAGCTTTTGCTGGAGGAAGGTCGGCAGGTCGACCTTGCCCACGAAGCAGATGCCCTGCGAATCCTTGCGTTTGGCCGTGGCGAGACCCTGCTCCTCGGCGATGCGCCGCACCTCGGGTTTGAGCAGCCCGCCGACGGGAAACAACGCCCGGCTGAGCTGCTCCTGCGAGAGCTGGCAGAGGAAATAGCTCTGGTCCTTGTTGGGATCGCTGCCTGCGAGCAGCTTATGGATCGTCCTCCCGTCAGGCAGCGTCTCTTCCGCCTTGCGGCAGTAGTGGCCCGTGGCCACGTAGTCGGCGCCCAGCTTCAGCGCCTCGCGCAGGAATACGTCGAATTTGATTTCGCGGTTGCACAGCACGTCGGGATTGGGCGTGCGGCCCCGTTCGTATTCGGCGAACATGTAATCCACGACACGCGTGCGGTAGTCTGCCGAGAGGTCGACCACGTGCAGCTCGATGTCGAGTTTCCTGGCCACGAGTTCGGCGAAAACCCGGTCGTCGTGCCACGGACAGTCGCCTTCGAGCGTTCCCGTCGTGTCGTGCCAGTTGATCATAAAAAGCCCTACGACCTCATGCCCCTGCTCCTTGAGGAGCCAGGCCGCCACCGACGAATCGACGCCGCCCGAAAGTCCGATTACCACCCGTGCCATCCTTATTCCAATGTCAAGAGTCCTTCGGGCAGCACCAGGTGCATCGTGCGCCCCTCGAAGTCGATGCGGGCGATGAACTCCTCGACGGCGGGGACCAGCACCTGCCGTCCGCCGATCTCCAGTTCGAACAGCGGATTGGCGTCGCTGTCGTAGTAGTCGGTGACCGTCCCGCAGAGTTTCCCGGAGGCGCATGCCCCGGTTTCGCCGGCGGCGGTCGCCGCCCTTCCGGACGAGGCTCCGGCCTCTTCGGCCACGACCGCGAAGCCGATCAGGTCTTCGAGGTAAAATTCGTCGTCGTCCTCTTCGCCGTTCATCTCGATCCGGAATTCCAGCCCGACAAGCTCCTGCGCCCTGCGCTCGGTGTCGAAATCGGCGAATGTCGCCGTAGCTCCCGACTGGCCGCGGCGTTCGAAACGCTCGCACCAGAGCGGAACCTCCAGCGCGTCGATGGTGACGCGCAGCGGGGTGTCGGTCGTGAAATCCTCGGGGAAAGCGGGGTAGAGCGAGAGCATCACTCCGCCCTCCGTGCCGAAAAGTTTGTTGATTCTGCCTGCGGGAACGATCATGTCGGTTGAATTATGGCGTAAAAATACAAAAAAAACGGTAATCTTCCCGTGGGAAGTTTACCGTTTTTATTCGGATCGGGAAACGTCTTGCCGCGTCCCTTCCCTGTGTCGCCTTATTATTCGGCGGCGGGAGCTTCCGGAGCGGCCTCTTCGGCAGCAGTCTCCGCAGCGGCAGCCTCGGCGGCCTCACGGGCGGCAGCCTCGGCAGCGGCCTTCTTCTCGGCGATTGCGGCAGCGCGCTCCTCCTTGATCTTGGCCTCGGCAGCCAGACGGGCCTTCTCGGCCGACTTGGCGTCGGTGGCCAGCTTGTTGGCCTTGGCTTCGATCTTGCCGGCTTTGGCTTCCATCCACTTGTTGAAGCGGGCTTCTGCCTCGGTTTCGGTGAACGCACCCTTGGCGACGCCGCCCAGCAGGTGTTTCTTGTACATTACGCCCTTGTACGAGAGGATAGCCCGACAGGTGTCCGTAGGTTGTGCGCCTTTCTGTAACCAATCCAGGGCTTTCCCGAAGTCCAGGTCGATCGTAGCAGGATTCGTGTTGGGGTTGTAGGTTCCCAGCTTCTCGATGAATTTACCATCACGTGGCGCTCTGCTATCTGCGGCAACGATGTGATAGAAGGCATAACCCTTCTTACCGTGACGTGCCAGACGAATTTTAACAGCCATTTGCTATAAAATTTTGTTGTAATTAATAAAAAACGCTCACCCCTTCGGGCTTTTAAGCCTGCAAATGTAGGCAAAATATTCCGCCCGGCAAAATAAATGCCCTAAAAAACTGCATTTCACGGCTGTGACGGGGTTGTCCGGAAGAATGGGACGGGCCGCTTCGGGTTGTTGCGGGGCGGGTCGGAAATGAAAGACGGATTGAATTCAATTGCCTGAAAACCAATCCGTCCGTTGTGATCCCGGCGGGATTCGAACCCACGACCGACAGCTTAGAAGGCTGTTGCTCTATCCAACTGAGCTACGAGACCATCGTTGAAACAACGCTGCAAAAGTAAGAAATTTCGGGCCAACTGCAAACTTATCGTCCGATTTCTTGCTCCGGACCCGGACGGTCCGCCATACTCCGGAAAAACGGTCCCGGCTCTATTTCGTGAGGTATTTGTCGAGATACATTTTCAGTTCGCGCGGCATGACGGGCTTGGTGATGAATCCGTTGCATCCCGCCTCCTCGGCGACGCGCCGGTCGGTGTCGAAAGCATAGGCCGTCTGCATGATGACGGGCAGACTGTCCGTATGGAGCCGAATCTCCTTCAGCGCCTCGATACCGTCCATCACAGGCATTTTAATATCCATCAATACGGCGTCGGGATTGTGCGATAGCGCATACGCCACTGCCTCCTTGCCGTTCTTCGCCCAGAGCAGGTCATACTCTTTCTTGAGGATTATTTCCAGCAGCTTGTAATTGCTTTCCACGTCTTCTGCAATCAGGATCAACGGCTTACGTTCGGATGTATTGTTGTCTGTCATTGTGTATTACGTTGCAGTTCCCGCAAATATAGGAAATTTTTTCCAAAACCGTCGTTCGTCAACGGTAAAATGTTCCTTCGAAATGCGTTGCGTTTCCGCATCCGTCGGTGACCGAAAGACGCACGGCGTGGGTGCGCCGCTGCGCCGGCGCGTCGAAGAAATGAACCAGCGTTCCTTTCATCGGAAAACGGTCGCAGGGAACCCATTTGCCGTCGATGTGCAGCCTCCACGAGGCGATGCCCGAGAAGTTGTCCGCGGCGCGGAACCGCACCCCTTCGGCCCGGGTGAGGTCGGCGCCTTCGGCGAAGAGCGGACGGATCGCGGGCGGCAGCGTGTCGGCTACGATCGCCAGGTCTCCGGCCGTCCGCACCGAAGCCGTCACCGCGCCGTCGGCATATGCGCCTCCGACGCAGGCCAGCGAGCCTCTGCGCGTGCGTACGGCCAGTTGGGCGCGTAGTTGCAGCGGGCGCGGCACGCTGCCGCGGAGCGTGACCTCCACGGCGCGGAAAAGGGGCGTCGCGGGGTCGAAGAAACGGTAGGCGGGCGAGAGCACGACGACGCCCGAATCCGCCTGCGGGGCCTCTCCGAGTCCGGGACGGACGAAGATCGGCTCGTAAATCGTCCCTTCGGGAATGCGGACCTCCGCCTCGCGTCCGACGCGCAGGACCGAAGTCCGGTCGGGCCGCAGCGTCACGGCCGTGGTGTCGGCCTCGGCGCGGAACTCCCCGGCGCGTCCGCGGACGGCGAATTCCAGCGTCGAGACATTGCCGCAGTCGTCCTCGGCCTCGATGCGGATGCGGCGCACCTGCCCTTCCGCCGTGCGTATCAGCCCGCGTTCCGCCATCGTCGGGTAGAAACTGTCGGGCGCGCCCTCCAGCTGGGCCAGGCGGATCGCCTCGTTGCGCGAATTGATTTGTATCGGGTAACAGCTCACGGCATCGCTGCAACGCGATATGTCGTAGGTGAAGCTGTCCATGCGGAATTCGAAGCAGGGGATGCCGTCCGCGAAGGCTGTGACGCGCCATACCCCGAAGGAGTTCCAGACATCGTTGCGGCGGTCGGTGACTTCGGCCACGAAATAGCCCCTGCGGCCCACGCCGACGGGCCCGTCGTGGGTCAGGGCGTAACGGCCTGCGGCCGTGCGGACCACGGCGTAGCTCTCCGGGACGCTGCGCACGGGCACGCCCTGCACGGTGTCGACCTCGACGTAGTGCAGGCGCACGATGCGCGGCGGATATTCGTCCCTGGGGCGGATGATTCCTTCGCGGACGGGGTTGTAGAGCCGCTGGGTCTCCGTGTCGCGGATTTCGTAATGGAGGTGCGGGCCGCCCGACGAACCGCTGTCGCCCGAGTAAGCCACCACGTCGCCCTGCTTCACGGGCCAGGTTCCGGGACCGAACCAGAGGTTCACGCCGTTCGAACGGCGTTCGTAACGCTCCCTGCGCACGTGCCGCTCGATGTCGTCGCGGAAACGCCGGAGGTGGCCGTAGACGACCGTCGTGCCGTTGCGGAGCGTGAGGTAGACGGCGCGCCCGTAGCCGCCCGCCTGCAATACCACGCGCGAAACGTAGCCGTCGGCCGCGGCCACGACCGGTTTGCCCTCCTCGGCGTCGGTCTTGATGTCCACGCCCGCATGGAAATGCCCGGGACGGATTTCGCCGAAATTGGCCGAGTAGAGCCGTTGTTTGAGCTCCCGCAGGGGGTAGATGTAGTCGTTGGGGTCGAGTTGCTGGCCTTGTGCCCCGAGGCAGGCCGTCGTAAGCAGAAAAAGTATTAGAAATCGTTGCATGTGTCCGTCTCCCTGACCATTGCCGAGGCTGCGTCCATGACGGCCTCGTAGTCGTATCCGAGCGAAAGCCCGTAGCGTATCAGTTTGGTTTTCAATTCGTATGGCGAGGCGTATTTCACCGTCCGGGCCTTGCGTTCGAGCTGCTGCGCGAGCCGCTCGCCCATTGCCGGACGGTCGGCCTGCGACAACGCCGCGTCGATCCGTTCCTTCGAAACCCCCTTGCGTTGGAGCGCCGTGCGGATTTTGTACTCGCCCCAGCCGCTGAACCGCAGTTTTTCGCGCACGAAGGCCTCGGCGTAGCGGCTGTCGTCGATAAAGCGGTCGCGCACCAGCCGGCCGAGCACCTGCTCGGCATCCTTTTCCGCCACTCCCCAGCCGCGCATCAGCCGCCGGGCGTCGCCCTCCGACTTTTCGGCGCGGGCGCAGAGGCGCATCAGCGCCGCGAGCGCCTCGTCGGGCGTTTTGTCGCGTTTTTTCCTTATTTCAGCCGGGTGCATACCATGCGCGGTTTTCCGAAGAGGTCCTCGCGGACCTCGGTGTCGGTGTATCCTTCGGCGCCGAGCATGCGGACGATCTCCGCCGCGGCGCGTTCGTAAATCTCGAACCAAAGGCGTCCGCCGGGCGTCAGCATCCGCCGTCCCGCCCGGGCGATGGCGCGGTAGAAACGGATGGCGTCGTCGTCGGGGACGAACAGCGCCAGGCCGGGTTCGTGGTCGCGGACGTTGGGGTGCATCGCCGCGCGGTCGCTCTCGGGGACGTAGGGCGGATTCGATACGATCGCGTCGAACCGCTCCGGAAAAGCCTCCTCCAGCCCATTCAGGGCATCGGCTTTGCGGAGCGTGACCGCCGCGTCGAGTTGTTGGAAATTCTCCGCCGCCACGGTCAGCGCGTCGTCCGAGATGTCGGCGGCGAAGACCTCCGTCCCGGGCATCCCCAGAGCCAGCGAAGCCGCGATGCAGCCGCTGCCCGTCCCTACGTCCAGCAGCCTCCGGGCTTCGCGCTCCCCGTGCAGGATCGCGTCGACCAGTTCTTCGGTTTCGGGCCGCGGGATCAGAACCCCTTCGCGCACGGCGAAGCGGCGGCCGTAAAATTCCGTGTGTCCGACGACGTATTGCAACGGCTCGCCCGCAGCCAGACGGGCTGCGGCCTCTTCCAGCCCTTCGACGGCGAGTTCCGCTTCCGGGTCGGTCAGCAGGGCCGACGGCGAAAGCCCCGAAAGCTCCGCCACGGCGGCCAGCGCGATGCTGCGGGCTTCGCGTGCGTCGTAAAGTCCCGTGAGCCGTGCGGCCAGCGCGTCGATGCTCCCGCGGCGCGTCATTGGCGGATGAAGTTGGCCAGGGCGATGGCCACGGCGGCTTCGACGACCACCGCGCCGCGCAGGGCGACGCAGACGTCGTGGCGGCCGTGGATTTCCAGCGGTTCGACCCTGTTGGTCGCCAGGTTGTAGGTGATCTGTTCGCGGCCGATGCTCGGCGTGGGTTTCAGCGCTGCGCGCACCACGATCTCGTTGCCGTTGGTGATGCCTCCGTTGATGCCCCCGGCGTTGTTGGTCGCCGTCGTGCCGTCGCAGTCGGTGAAGCAGTCGTTGTTCTCCGAGCCGCGCAGACGCGCTCCGGCGAATCCGCTGCCGAATTCGACCCCCTTGACCGCCGGGACGGCGAACAGCAGGTGGGCGATCATGCTTTCGGCCGAGTCGAAGAAGGGCTGTCCCAGGCCGAGGGGCACGCCCTGCACGCGGCATTCGACGATGCCGCCCACCGAGTCGCGGTCGGCCGCCGCGGCATGCAGCACCTCGTTGAAACGTTCGGGGTCGGTGCAGCCGCCGATCTCGGTCAGCCGGGTCGCGAAGCGGATGCTTGCGGGCAGCATCTTTTTGGCCACGACGCCCGCGGCCACCAGCGCCACCGTGAGGCGCGCCGAGAAGTGTCCGCCGCCGCGCGGATCGTTGAATCCGGCGAATTTGTGGTAGGCCACCAGGTCGGCGTGCGAGGGGCGGTAGTGGCGCATGACGGTCGAGTAGTCCTGCGAGTGGGTGTTGGTGTTGGCGAATTCGATGGTCAGCGGCGCGCCCGTCGTGTAGCCGTCGTAGACTCCCGACACGATCTGCGGTACGTCGGGTTCGCGCCTCGGCGTCGTGCCGGGCGCTCCGCTGCGGCGTCGCGCGAGGTCTTCGGCGAAGTCCTCCTCCGAGAGCGGGATGCCCGCCGGAACGCCGTCCAGCGAAATGCCTATCTGGTGTCCGTGCGACTCGCCCCAGATGGCGAGCCGGAAATTGTGTCCGAATTGGTTCATGGGCGGTTTGGTGTTTTAGACCCGAATATGTTCCAGGTCCTCGAAGAACCCGGGATAGCTTTTGGCGACGCTCTCGGCCCCCTCGATCTCCACGGCTTCGTCCGAGCGCAGGGCGGCGACGGCCAGCGACATGGCCATGCGGTGGTCGCCGTGGCTCTGCGTGCGTGCTGCGCGGACCTTTCCGCCGCGTATTTTCATCAGATCCTCCTCCGAGGTGTCGACCTCGATGCCCAGTTTGGCATACTCTTCGCGGATGGCCTCCGAGCGGTTGCATTCCTTGTATTCGAGGCGCGAGGTTCCCCGGATGACGCTCACTCCGTCGGCCGCGGCGGCCAGCGCGGCCAGCGCCGGGAACAGGTCGGGACAGTTCGTGGCGTCGAATTCGAAGGCCCGGAGCGGCCTGTGCAGGGCCGTCACCGAGTCCTCCTCGTTGATCACGGCGGCTCCTGCGCGCACCAGCGCGGTGCAGATGGCCGTGTCGGCCTGCTTCGAGAGCATCGAGACGTTGCGCACGGTGACCTCTCCGGCCGTGGCACCCGCCACCAGCAGCATCGCCGCGGCGCTCCAGTCGCCCTCGATGCTGAAATAGGTCGAACGGTAGCGCTGCCGTCCGGGGATGTAGAACTCCTCGTAGTCGCGCTGGCTGATTTCGATGCCGAAGCGCGCGGCCGTGTCGAGAGTCATATCTAAATAAGGTGTCGAGACCGCTCCGCGTACGTGCAGCGAGGTGTCGCGCCTGGCCAGCGGCAGCGCGAGCAGCAGCCCCGTGATGAACTGCGAAGAGACCGACCCGTCGACTTCGGCCTCTCCGCCCTGGATCGGGCCGCAGACCTCGATGGGGAGGAATCCCCCGTTGTCGCGGACCCGCACGCCCAGCCGGCGGAGCGGTTCGAACATCATCTGCATCGGGCGGCGCAGCAGCGAGCCGCGCCCCTCGATGGTGACGGGTGTGGGGCAGAGCGATGCCACGGGCGTGAAAAGACGTGTCGAGAGGCCCGATTCGCCGACGTTGAGCACGCAGCCCTTCGGGGACAGTCCGCCTTCGATCGAGAGCGATGTGGGGTCGACCCGGCGCACCCGCGCGCCGAGCGTCTCGATACATTGCAGGGCGGAACGCGTGTCGTCGCAGAATTCGATGTTGCGCAGCACCGAAACCTCCTCCGAGAGCAGTGCCGCTGCGAGGGCACGCTGTGCATAGCTTTTCGAACAGGGCGGCGTCAGCGTGCCTTTGACGCGGCCCGGCGGAACCGTTTTATCCATATTTACTCATTAACCTCCTGTCCCTTGCGGTTTTTCATCTCCTGCGTCAGCTGATGGCTCTTCTTCAGCTCGAAATGCTGCCCGAGGTAGACCTTGCGGACCATCGGGTCGGCGGCCAGCTCTTCGGCCGTACCCGTTTTCAGGATCTTGCCCTCGTAGAGCAGGTAGGTGCGGTCGGTGATGGCCAGCGTCTCGTCGACGTTGTGGTCGGTGATGATCACGCCGATGTTCTTGTGCTTGAGCGTCGCCACGATCGACTGGATGTCCTCCACGGCGATCGGGTCCACGCCGGCGAACGGTTCGTCCAGCAGGATGAACGCCGGGTTGATGGCCACGGCGCGCGCGATCTCCGTACGGCGGCGTTCGCCGCCCGAGAGCTGTATGCCGAGGCTTTTGCGCACCTTTTGCAGCCGGAACTCCTCGATCAGCGCTTCGACGCGTTCGTTCTGGTACTCCTTCGAGAAGGAGGTCATCTCCAGCACGGCCCGTATATTGTCTTCCACCGAGAGGCGGCGGAATACCGACGCCTCCTGCGCCAGATAGCCTACGCCGAGCTGGGCGCGGCGGTATACGGGCAGGTCCGTCAGTTCGGAGGCCTGGCCTTCGTCGCTTTCGAGGAAAATGCGCCCTTCGTTGGGCTTGATCAGTCCCACGATCATGTAGAAGGTCGTGGTCTTGCCGGCTCCGTTGGGACCCAGAAGGCCTACGATCTCTCCCTGGTTGACGTCGATCGACACGTGGTCGACGACGGTCCGGGCCTTGTATTTCTTGACGAGCTCGCTGGTGTAAAGACGCATTGCGTTTCGATAATTTTTTTACAAAGTTATGCTTTTTTCCGAAAAGTTTTTTATCTTTACATTGAATTTTATGATTTTTAAAGCATACTATCGGCGAAATGAAACAATTTGATTCTTCCCTGCTGCATGACAAGCTGAAGGAGTACTTCGGCTTTTCGTCGTTCAAGGGAAACCAGGAAGCGGTGATCCGCAATGTGCTGGAAGGCAAGGATACTTTCGTGCTGATGCCCACGGGCGGCGGCAAGTCTTTGTGCTACCAGTTGCCGGCCATGCTGATGGACGGCGTTGCGATCGTCATATCGCCGCTGATCGCCCTGATGAAGAATCAGGTCGACGCCATGCGCACCTTCTCGGCCGAGTCGGGGATCGCGCATTTCCTGAATTCGTCGCTCAACAAGACCGCCGTGGCGCAGGTTCGGCAGGACGTGCTCGACGGCAAGACCAAATTGCTCTATTTCGCACCCGAGTCGCTCACCAAGGAGGACAACGTGGCGTTCCTGCGCAAGATAAAGGTTTCGTTCTACGCCATCGACGAGGCGCACTGCATTTCGGAGTGGGGACACGACTTCCGCCCGGAGTACCGCCGCATCCGGCCGATCATCAACGAGATCGGCTCGGCGCCGCTGATCGCCCTGACGGCTACGGCCACGCCCAAGGTGCAGCTCGACATCCAGAAGAATCTGGGCATGTCCGACGCCTCGGTCTTCAAATCGTCGTTCAACCGCCCGAACCTCTACTACGAAATCCGGCCCAAGCACAACGTCGACCACGACATCATCCGTTTCATCAAGCAGAACGAGGGCAAGAGCGGCATCATCTACTGCCTGAGCCGCAAGAAGGTCGAGGAGCTGACCGAACTGCTCGTGGCCAACGGCATCCGCGCGCTGGCCTACCATGCGGGCATGGACGCCGCGACGCGCGCCGCCAACCAGGACGACTTCCTGATGGAGCGGGTCGAGGTGATCGTCGCCACGATCGCTTTCGGCATGGGCATCGATAAGCCCGACGTGCGCTATGTCATCCATTACGACATCCCCAAGTCGCTCGAAGGCTATTACCAGGAGACGGGGCGTGCCGGCCGCGACGGCGGCGAAGGTTACTGCCTGACGTTTTACAGTTACAAGGACATTCAGAAACTGGAGAAATTCATGCAGGGCAAACCCATCGCCGAACAGGAGATCGGCAAGCTGCTGCTGCTGGAGACGGTGTCCTATGCCGAGAGTTCGATGTGCCGCCGCAAGACGCTGCTGCACTATTTCGGCGAGGAGTATACGGAGGACAACTGCTGCAATTGCGACAACTGCCGTCATCCCAAACCGAAGGTCGATGCGCGGGCGTCGCTCGTGCTGGCGCTCGAAGCGCTGCGTGCCATCGGCGACAAGTTCAAGGTCGATCACCTGACCAACCTGCTGACGGGCCGGCTGACGGCGCAGATCAAGAGCTACGGCCACAACAAGCTCGAATGGTTCGGTGCGGGCGAGGAGCACGACGCCAAATATTGGGGTGCGGTGATGCGTCAGGCGTTGATCCTGGGGCTGGCCGACAAGAATATCGAGAATTACGGATTGATTTCGATCAACGCCAAGGGCGAGGAGTATCTCCGTTCGCCCTTCCCCGTGATGATTACGCTCGACCACGACTACGACGCCGAGGAGCGCGAGGCCGAAGCCGCCGCACCGGCGGGCGGACGCGGGGGTGCGGCCGACGAGGAGCTTTTCTCGATGCTCAAAGACCTGCGCAAGAAGGTCGCCAAGCAGCACAATCTGCCGCCGTTCGTCGTGTTCCAGGACCCGTCGCTCGAAGATATGTCGATCCAGTATCCCGTGACGCTTGACGAGATGCAGAACATCTCGGGCGTCGGCGTCGGCAAGGCGAAGAAGTTCGGCGCCGAGTTCATCAAGCTGATCCGCGCCTATGTCGAGGAGAAGGAGATCATCCGCCCGCAGGACATGGTCGTGAAGTCGGTGGGCAACAAGTCGGGCAACAAGATCTTCATCATCCAGTCGATCGACCGCAAGATGGATTTCGAGGACATCGCCCGCGCCAAGGACCTCGACTTCGACGAACTGCTGACCGAGATCGAAGGCATCGTCAACGCCGGAACGAAACTCGATATTTCCTACTATCTGAAGGAGTTCATGGACGAGGACAAGATCGAGGACATTTACCTCTACTTCAAGGAGGACGCCGAGAGCGACTCGCTCGACGCGGCCATCGAGGAGCTGGGGGCCGATTATACCGAGGAGGAGATACGCCTGGTGCGCATTAAGTTTATGTGCGAGCAGGGCAACTGATTTTCGGTTTTACAGGGTGTTTTCCGCTCTTCGTCTGCGGCCCGGGACCGTCCTGCTTTTGCAGCTCCTGCTCGGGTCCGAAGCCCGGAAACCGTTCCTCCGGAATCAAAAAGCAGATGAAACGGGGTTGGCCTTCGGGTGCCGCTGGCAAGGACGTAACTAACCGATATAACCTAATTTTGACGCCTATGAACAAGAAGACTTTTACTTTAGCCGTGATTTTTCTGATCTGCGCGCTGGGGTGGCTCGGGGCCAATGTCTATTGGCGGGTGACGCGCTCCAACTGCGTGAATGTGTTCGATCTGGTCGTAGGCGTGCTGTTCGTCGCGGCCGGAGTCGGAATGGTGTATAACGAATTCAACAAAAAGAAATGCAGACACCTCGATGAGGTGAACAAGCACAAAATTCCCTGACCGATGCGTGCGATAGACCGTTTTCAGGCCGTCATGGCCGTCGTATTTTTCATAGGGACCCTGGTTTCGGCCTGGCGGGTCGCCGTCGCCGACGGAGGGGACATCTGGTACGTTCCCGTGATCATGGCCCTGGCATCCGCCGCGATGACCGTCGGCGCGTTGCAGCACCGGAAAAGGAAAGTTACTCAAAATAAGGATTGACATGAAAACCAATCTTATGCAGCTCCTGCGCCTCGTACTGATGGTGCTGGCTGTCGCGGGCGTCATCTATGCCATCGAATTCATGGAGCGCGGCATCGCCGTGTGGTTCTGGGTTGCGCTGCTCGGTATCGGGTTCGTGGGCCTGCTCTATACGTTCCGCCTGACGCAGCGCCGCGTGGCCCGGGAAAATCGCGAGCGGCAGCGGCTCGAAAAGAAGCGCAGCCGCCGTTCGAAACGCTGACCGGGGCTGTAACCGGAGGATGTCGGTCGTTTTGCCGGTTTCGGGTGCGTGACCCGGCCGGAATCGTTTTCCGGGGTCCGCAGGTCCCGTGCGGCTCTTTCGTCCGGGACCGCTCGTCCGGTCGTTTGGACGTTGACCCCGGCTCGGAGCGTCGCTCCGGATCATCGGTTCTGTCCGATCAGCCCCCCCCCTGCATGCGCCGGCCGCCGGACAATCTTGT
>ENA-UOJL01002109-UOJL01002109.1-human-gut-metagenome-genome-assembly--contig:-P47-NODE-2109-length-17598-cov-6.036482_pt1 | contig 17598 bp, 13 predicted proteins | sample MGYA00242347_ERZ723894 | MGnify/ENA metagenome assembly ERZ723894
CAGAGCTATAGAAGAAGCGTGCAAAACCGACATCAGGTTTATGTGGCTGCTGCAAATATGACTTGATTTTGCAACAGCCCCTTTTTAATTTTTTATAAAGAATCTTTGACTGAGCTGCGATAGACGACGGAACGGTTATTGATGCCGAATCCGTGCGTGTGCAGCGAAAAACATGCACAGAGCAAACCGACTTAAAACGTATCCTTGCCGCTGATCCAACGGATATAGTCTTCCGATTCGGCAAGCCCGAGACGGCGCTGCATCGCAAGGGAAACATCATTATCGAAATAAACCTGTCCGTAAACGGTCCATCCTCTGTCGGCATGATAGTTGTTCATGTGCGACACAAGTGCACTGCCGACGCCGCACCGGCGATATTTTTTAAATACTTCAAGCATTCCGACGCTGCCGTCGGTGTGCATTCCGATGAAGCCGGCAAGTTCTCCGTCAACCTCGGCACCGAACATCAGCCCGTGTTCAATCGTTGCAGCTATTTCTTCCTTGGATTCAAGCTTATAATGCGCGGCAACTTGGGGAAGATCGTCCGTTGTCAGTTCCCGAATCGGAAAAGGAGATTTCGCCTTGTGCCGCTGCATGGAGTAGCGGCAGAATTGCTTGCAGGGTTTTTCGACAGAAAAACCTTTTCGTTCGCAGCGAATTGCCTCAAAAGCAGCTTGCCCGTGAACAACGCAAACCTGCATTTCGGCAACCTCGCGAAGGGCAAGCCTTCCGGCTTCAACGGTTGCAGCCCAAAGCATGTAAGCTCCGCATGAGTGCTTGATAAGCACCGCATCTTTATTGGAAAAAATAAGGGCGTCAACATTGCCGCGGCGGAAAGCCTCCTGAATATCAATTGTTAAAACACCCTGCTCTTTCAGCACATTAACAACTGTTACGACGTTTCTGCATCTTCTTCTTTTGCTCATTATGCGCGGATCCCTTCCGAGTTAAGTTTATTAAAGAGTATCGAAAACAATTCGGAGAACAAAAAATATGAGAGCCGTGTCCTGATGCAGGCTTGTCCTGCGTTTGCCCAAAAATCAGGGACGGTCAGCCGGAGTTTTGTCGAACGTACCGTTCGTATCATTGAGCTGCGTCCTGACAACGTTTTTTGTACCGTCATTCCCGTCTGCAATGTCTTTGCCGGTGTTTGAACTGTTGCTTCCGCAGTCAACTTTGCTGCTTCCCGGGCAGGGAGAACTGACCCTGTCGGATTTTTCGCAGACCGAACCTCCGCCGACCTTTGCCGATGTGCCGCCGATTTCCGCCGATTCGGAGTTAAGGGCAACGATGGGGATTTCCCCGATTGCATCGTAGCCGGAGTCCGATATCTGCTCAAAAGGAATATCAACTGTCGGAGCTGTTCCGATGGGAGCAGCATAAACCGGTGCGGTTTCGGCAGGCGAATTGTCGATGTAAGGAACACTGACGACAGGCAGCGTACCGTCTTCGGGCGGTTCGGAATCGCCCGAGCTGATAACGGAAGGTATCCATGGGGCAGGTGCGGCCACGACAGCAGCGGTTTTCCCGCTCGTGCCCGTTATCTGTCCGGAAAGCTGGTTAAAGAGCATTTCAGCGGTTGCCTGCTTAAACCCAAAGAAACGAACGCGCAAGCATGTGCCGCTTGTTATCTGCCAATAGTAAACAATATCCACGCCGTCGGAAAACGAACCGACCTGGCCGACAGAGAGCTGATACGGCGCGACATCAACAACCTCGCAATCGTAATAAAGGCGGTTGCCGTTTGCATCAAAACCTTCGGCAGAAATGCGCAGGGAATCGTTATCAACCTTTTTGTGCATTTCGGAAGGAAGATTCTGTGGGAACATGTTTGTGTTTTTTATCGCCTCATCGGCGACGGTTCCGGCGTTTTGAAAACTGTCATATCCGGACGGCAGGTTCATCGGATCGGAAAACGGTTCGGGTGTTGCCCCTGCATTCGGCGTGAGGCCTGCACTGACCTGCGGATCTTTTGCGCAATCGTTGATTTTTCCGATGGTGAGTGCAAAAACAAACAGGATCAAAAGAATGGCCGCGCCTGCTGCCGTCAACGCACGGATTCGGCGTATGCGCTGCATTTTGGACTTTCGGCTGCTCTCAACAGCGCGCAGACGAATCGATTCGAAATCAATCTCGGCCGTGCTTTCGTTTGCAGCCCAACGAAGAAGCTCGTCAATTGTGCGGGAACTGTCAAATTCCGTGCATGTGTCGGCGGAATGATTGGAATCCGCTGCTTCGAGATTCACCGTATTCGAACAGAAATAATCATTTTTTCTTCCGCTTTTTTTCATCCGCTGCCTCCTCTCCGAGCATAACCGCAAGCCGCTTTCTTGCCTTCATAAGCCGCGATTTAACCGTTCCTTCGCTGATGCCCGTGCAAGCCGAAATTTCGCGAACGGTCATACCGGCGTAATAGTGCAGCAATATGACTTTGCGGCTCGTTTCGTCAAGTTTGTCGATCGCACTTCGAACTTTTGCCGCTTTTCGGCGCCTTTCAACTTCCTCATCGAGCGGGAGGGCTGAATCCTCGATATCCTCGCTTATCGGCGCATCAACCGGCGTTTCGTGTTTTGCACGGCGCAGATGATCAAGCGCGATGTTTGTGGACACGCGGTAAAGCCAGCTTTTCAACTGTCCGTCGTCAAGGCCGGCCAGCCTGCCGAGATTGGAAAGAACACGTTCAAAAGCAATTTGCGTAATATCTTCCGCCGTCTCCCTGTTTGGCACAACACGATATGCCGCCCAGAAGACAAGGCGTGAATAATCACTATATATGCTGTCGAAACTGCGGTCGGACAATTTTTGTCTCCATTCATATAACGCAATTCGCGCCGATTCGGTTGCGTTATCTTTCAAAAAAATTTTTGCTGCGGAAAAAATCCGAAGGATAATACTCGGAGAAGCGGAAAATATCTGCTTCTCCGTTCACAATTTTAACACAATTCGCGCATCTTTGCAAACTGAATTTTTACTTTTGACAAAAGGCACGGGTACTGAAATGCAGCCGAAAAGGCCGAATGCTATTTGTCGGATCCCGACGCAGAGCTTTCCGGCTCCGAATCCGAAAACGCTTCGGGAGTACCTCCGGGGGTGCTTTTTTCATAAAGCAATGGGAAATATTTTTTATCGGTAATGCACATTGCGGCGGCACAGAGTATGAGAAAAATTCCCGCAATGCCGATAACGAGCCACGCGGAATCAAAGCCCGAGGTGTCCACAAGCTTGCCGATAAGCAGGTTGCCGACTCCGGAAAAAGCACCGGATGCAATGGATATTATCGAGTTCATCCTTCCCCAATGCGTTGAGGGAATGCGCCGCGTCACATAGGGCTGCACGCCGATGGTGTTGAATACTTCACCGATGGTGAAAACAGTCATTAAAACGAAATACAGCGGGATGATTCCCTGAACGAACCGATAGCAGAACAGCCCGACAACTATCAGCGTTTCGCCCAGAAGTATCTTTCGAACATCACGAATCCGCCCGAAAAAGGTCGTTACAACGGGTGTTGCAAGGATTACAACGAGGGCGTTGACGCTTGTCATAACGCCGAATATTTCCGCGCCTTCCGCACCGTAAAGCGCACCCATGTTAAGCGGAAGGAGGTAGTTGAATTGAGCATACACAAACCCGCCGATTCCCGCAACAAGCAGATATATAAGAATCGTTTTTCTTTCGCGCAGAAGCGAAAAAACACTCACACCTTCACGCTTTTGTTCGTATGCGCTGATGTTCTTTTTCGGTATGCTGAGCGTTTTGACAAAGAAAAGAATCGGCAGCGTTGAAGAAAGCGTTGCAATGCCCGTGATAATGAACGCAAGCCACAGATAGTCTTTGAACAGAAAACCGCCGATTGTGGGCGCAAGCACAAGCCCGAGGTTCATACCGAGATACTGAAGGCTGTATGCCTTTTCCCTGTCCTCTCCGTCGCTCAGATCGGCAATCAGTGCATCGTATGACGGGCCCTCGATGGTTGCAAAAACGCTTGCAACATAAAACAGTCCGATGCTGTATGCCGAAAGCGGAATCAGACCGCAGATGATATAACAAACAACCGTTACCAGATCGCAGATGACAATGACGTTCTTGCGGTTGCGCTTGTCCGCAAGCCTGCCGCCGAGCAGAAGCATCGGAAACTGCAATATCGACATTGCAAATGAAATGCCCGCAATAAGAGTTGCATCATAGCCGAGCTTGTTTTCAAGAATCAAAGTCAGCAGCGGCCAGATAAGCGAGCCCATGCTTGTTACGATTCGTCCCCAGAAAAGGATATATATCTCCTTTCCGAGGTGTTTGTACTGTTCCAAAAACTTCAGTTTCATTTCTATGACCTACTCCGTGTTAATACTGCGAAAACCCGGGAACGGAAACCGCATTTGCAGGTTTTATCTTCCGCAGTGCTTTTGTTTTTTATTTGCCTGCCGCAGGGCAAACACCGACAGGCCCCGTGCCGACGGAAAAAGCTTTGAAGCAGTTCCTGCCGAAAGCAGCCGTTTAAGCTAAATCCGAATCGGGTCGGGATTTCGTGAGGCAAGGAACGGACAGCCAAACGGCAGGCAGCCGATCCCGAAAGGGGCTTTCGAACTGCCGGAAGGAACAGGGGGTCATCCTTGCTTTGTATATTTAGTTTTGAGGAAATATCTCGCAGAATAAAACAAAAATCGCAAAAATTCCTCCGAATTTATTATATCACTTGCGATGTTCGGTTTCAACAGAAAAAGAATGCGGAAAAGGCAGCCGACACGCAAACCCTGCATGAAGGCTGCCTTACGAACGTTGAATTTGAATAAAGAAAGCCGAATGCAGCGCAGCAATTATGCGGTGCCGCAGTTATGCGGCTGTTATAGGGGACTGAGAAGGATCCTGAAGCTTTATTTCGGGTTTGCAAATCAAATTACCGTTCTCATCCGAAATTTCGAATGACACGGCAATTTCCCAAATTGCGGAAAGCTCGGTTTCAAGTGAAGCCGCATCAATTTCAATTTCAAAAAGCATACGATCATCACTTCGCAGAATTTTTGAAAAACTCACACATTCGACGGGCCGCCCGTTGATGAACAGACATTTTTCAAAGCTTGAAATGCTTATCGTCTTCCCGCTTTCGTTTTTGACGTAAACGAGGATAAGCGGATTTTTGTTTGCAAGATCAAAGTTCTCAATGGGTCCGGCAACCAACATGCAAACTCCGTTTTCATCATAATTGGCATACTGATTGGAAAAGTCAAAGTTTCCGACTCTGCCGGGAATCGCAACGGAAGCCGAACCGCGCGAAAGAATTTCGGCGTTTTCGTTTGTCAGCGTGATATCAAACTGCACATCCGCAATTCTGCCGATGCTGTATAAAAGCAGCTGTGCTTTCGTGAAAAGCGGAATGCTGATAACAGCATGTTTTTGCGGATGAATACGGAAGGAGGCATGATCAAATTCGTTAAAAACAACAAGGTTGTTGATTTTGATATAACCGACGTTCACCTCCGCGGGCTTGGCAGCGGCGTTTTCAAATTCAAGCAGCACACGGTATTTTTCGTTGACGGTGATGAGTGCGGATGAAACAAGGCTCAATCCGTCGGATTCAAAACCGTGAGAGTCATTGAAAGCGTTCAACTTATCATAATGAATGGCCTGAGCAATATCGCCTGCAATATAGCCGCTGTAATCATATGCGCCCGGTTCCCGCGGCTGTGCGGAAGCGGCGGACAGGTGGGCAAGCTCCGTAAAGTATTTTTCGCCCGAAGCGGCTGCAATGCGGAATTCAATGTCAATGGAGGAAATTTCCCGAATGCCGTACAGCATCATATCAAGAATCGGCATGTACAGACTGAAATCTTCGGCTTTGCCCGCAGCAAATTTGTGCCTGAAGTCAACTTCAACAAGGCAGTCGTTCACATAAATCGAAACATCGGAAACAAGCAAGTCATCCGCCGATTTATTTTCCGCCGTAAGCTTCAGCACGGCAAAATCATCGATATAAATCAATTCGTTCGCCGAAATCGATATGCGATCATCATCGTGAAGAACCGCTCGGCTGACGGTCGCTGCCCTTGAAAAGGGTTTGGTCGAAAACTTTTTGTATTCGATCGCGGAATCCGTCGGAGTGGGCTGTGCGGTATCGGCCGCGCTCGGGAGCAGGGTCGGACTTTGCGACGGGATCGAATCCTCTCCCCCGTTTGAGCCGGGCGTGTCGCAGGCAAAAAAGCTCAGCAGAATAATGAGCGCAAGAAGAGCAGCGGCAGGTTTTTTAAACATGAGTGATTCCTCCGTGAATTTGTTTGCAAAAAATCAATCGGCCTGAAGTGAATTGCCGACTTAAGCCTGCGGTGTGCAGCAGGGGTAAGCGGAACTCATTCGGAGCATTTCCGAAACCGATGTTGTATCGCAAGTCTATTATATCATTTAATACGGGCAGACGCAAGTGAAGGAACATTTTCACGCCTTAACTTTTTAAAAAAACGATTAAAGGTATTCGGACAAAGCAAACGGCGGAGCCGAGCCTTTTGGAAAGCGAAACATCGTGAACGCTCCCGATGCTTGACACGGCCGCAGGCGGGTGGTACTATATCGGTGGTGCAGGCATACGGCAGGCGGAAAAAACGGAACGGAGAGGGCAAACAATGGCATACAAAAACTCACGGCAGAATGCGGCCGAAACAAAAACTTCATCCGAAAAAAACGAAAAGAAGCATAAAAAGCTTGTTTACGGGCTGCGCATCGGTGCGGCGGCATATTTGCTGTTGGCGTTATTCGGTGCTGCTGCCGTGAGCGCAAGCGGAGCAGCGGCATCAGCGGATTGGAACACGGTGAGCAGGCTGTCCGAAATCATCGCTGCGGTTTTCTTTCTTATCTTCGGCGGTTCAATATTGGCAAACGCTTTCCGCAGGCGCAATTATATTTCCCCTGATTTGAAAAAACTTTTCGAACAGGGAAAGGTCACGGAAAAATATGTGCGCACAACTCCGAAAACCAACTTTGTCTGCCGCTGCGTATTCTCCGGAATTGTTATTGCTGCGGCATCGGTTCTGCTGATAACGGCGATCGTTCGGCTGTTTTGAATTGCAGAAGATTGCTGCGGAAAGCTCTCCAAAAAAGGCAGCCGCTTATTCGGCTGTTTTTTGTTTTTCGGCGGCGTATTTTCGACACATAATATGTGCAGCCGTGCCCGTCTTACGTTATTGTAAGGCACGCTGAAAGCTGTTCGTAAGGTTTTTAATTTACAATAAGGGGTATAATCAGCAGCAAAGCGGACAGCGGGCGGAAACCCGCTGTCGGATCGGAGGCAAAAATGGAGTGTTTGAAGCTGGCGTGGCAAAGCGTTTGCGGAAAAAAGCGCAGCAGCGTTCTTATGAGCGTTATCCTTGCAATATCGTTTGCATTTGCGGTTATCACGCTGTCCGTTTCGGGAAGCATGATAAAAACAAACGATGTGTTCAGAAAAACGACCTACGGCGAGTGGCAGTTGATTCTGCCGGGCATCAATTCAAAGCTTAAGGGTGCAGCCGCAAACAGCGACTGGCTGGATGAACTCGGCGTCATGAATGTTTACGGAACAATCGGGGAGGACGGCGTCGGCACAGTGGACGAAACGCTGAAAAAACTCGGCCATATTACGGTTAACGAAGGCAGATTTCCCGAAAGTGACGGCGAAATCGCGATGGAAGCGGATCTTTTGAGCAAACTCGGCATCGATTACACCCTTGGACAGGATGTCACGCTCTCCGTCGGCATTGCGGCGCGGGAAAACTCCGCATTGGGAACGTCGCACCCCGTCAACGTTGTCAGAACATATCAGCTTGTCGGCATTATTAAAGAATACACGGATGTTTGGACTTGGGCAACGAAGCCCGTTTACGAACTTGACGGCACAAGTTCACGCGCCGAAGGCGGAATTTCCGCAACCCTTTGCAGCGCACTCCTGACGGAAAATGCGTGTGCAGAAATTGTGCGGCAGGCACAATTGCAGGCGTAGGCCTTTAATAATGCAGAGAAGGAGCAGGGATCGGATCTGCGAATAAAGCTTTGCGATGCACCGACAACCAATTTTTTCTGCACCGGGTTCGATACGGACAAAACAAACTTTATTGCAAGAGTGTATCAGACCGTGGGCAGCGTTCCGCTTGCATTCAATGCAACAAAGTTTGCGCAGCAGGAGACTCAAACATACAACATTTTCTTTACGGCATTGATTTTTGCCGTCACGCTGCTTGCGGTTGTCTGCGTCAACATAATGCAGATGCAGAAACAAATAAGGCAGATTGCGCTTTTCCGCAGCATCGGCGTAACAAAACGGCAGCTTCGGCAAATGCAGATTTTTGAGATGCTGTTCATCTGCATTCCGTCGGTTGCCCTCGGCATTTTACTCGGCGCGGGCGGCACATGGCTGCTGCTTCGCACGGCGATGTTCAAAAACGGCGCGGAAATTCTTGTTGATATCCCTTTCAAACAAGTGGGGCTCGCCGTGCTTTGCTGGCTGTTCGGAATCATTCTGATGCGGCTGATCGTTTTCCAAACCGCTCTGCATCAGCCGCTGACGGGCAGGCTGCATATTGCACGGAAAAAAGCGCGCCGCATTGCGGCGGCAAAGCGCGTGCTGACCGTTGCGCTCGCTTCCCTGTTCTGTGCGGCAGTGTTTTTCATGGCGGTGGAATCCGCATCGCCTTTGAGCAATAAACATGAAACGGAACGGTTCCCCACATATCAAATCTATTGCAGCAGCGATTTTGACTACGAAAACGATGTGATGCATGAACACCTGATTCCCGAAAAGGCGGTTGAGCAGATGCGCACAATTCAAGGCATGGTGCGGGTCGATCCGTACATACTTATGGAAGTTGAGCTGAATTATGCGGGTTCGGAATCCTCCCCTGCGTTTGCCGCTTCGCGGGCGTCGGACAAAGCGGAGCTTCGCGACGGATACTATTATGTGCCGTATGATGACGGCATACACTCAAATCTGTATGCATACCCCGAATTTATAACGGACAGGCTTCTTGCACGCGATGATGTTGAACTTGACCTTTCGGCATTCGACAGGCAGGCTTACGAGCGGGGTGAACAGGTTCTGCTTTTTGCGGTGCGCGGTTCGGACGGAAATATCATGATTAACTATGGGATGTATGACGATGAACTGCGCGAAACATACGGGGATATTGACAGCATCGGAATAAAGCCGGGCGACAAAATTGAACTTTCGTTTTACGGGGCGGCGCAAAAAAACTATATAGGGGACGAAAGCGAACATTCGCTCAAAACTTTTTCCTATACGGTCGGCGGAATCGTTTATTGTTCCGATATTTCAACATCCGTTACCGAAATAGAAGTCAACGGAGCAAGAACTTTCAACATTGCCGCTTCAACCGCATTGATTAAAAATGCTTTTGCAGAGCTGACGGATGAATTCCGCGATTACATCGTTGACGGCAGTTATGTAATGAACGGGGATTTTGCTTACACGGGCGCATTTTGCTATGCGGATATCCGCTCCGGATACGCTGCAACGGACTATGTGCTTGCGAAAAAGGCGGCGGACCTCGGAGTGCGAATGTCCAACCGCCGCGAGTCGCTTGCAGCGAATCTGCAAACAAGCATTCAGCAGATAACGCTGATTCTGTCCGTCGGCGGATGCATTGCGGTCATAATGCTGATGCTGCTTATGAACGCGCTCACGCTGGAGGCAAGGGAGCAAATGCGAAACGTCGGAATATTGCGCGCAATCGGCATGTCGGGCAGGCAGGCAGTCGGAAAATTTTCAGGCACGGCATTAATAAACGGCTTGATTGCCGCAGCGGTGGGCTGGGTCGTGTATGCGGGCTATGCAGTGCTTTCGGCGCGGAGGCTCGTGCAGCAATTACCGGAAGCGTATAACAGCCTGAATTCCGCACTTGCGTCAAAACTGTACGGACTGCAGCGGTTCGGTGCAACCGTTTGGACAATGCTCGGGCTGAGCTTTGCCTGCGCCGCCGTTATCGTGCTGATAAGCCTTGCGGCAAAGGGAAGACTGCTTTGCGGAAGTCCGATTGAAAAACTGAACGAAAACAGAGATTGATTTCGGTTTGGTTCCGCTGTGTTCGGAGCAGCGAAATGCGGACGGAAACGCGAACGACAAACAGACAAACATAAACCCGCTCCCGGGGACAGCTAACCTCGGGAACGGGTTTTTGCGTTGAAAAAATTTGTTCGGAACGTCAGGCGCAATTATTTCGCATATTCCGTTGCACGGGTTTCGCGAATAACATTGACCTTGATCTGTCCGGGATATTCAAGCTCGGATTCAATGCGCTTAACGATGTCTTTTGCGATAACAACAATATCCGTATCCGAAACGGTATCGGACTTGACCATGATGCGGACTTCGCGGCCCGCCTGAATCGCAAAGCTCTTGTCAACGCCGTCAAAGGAATTGGCAATTTCCTCAAGCTTTTCAAGACGCTTGATGTAATTTTCAAGGGTTTCACGCCTTGCGCCCGGCCTTGCTGCGGAAATTGCATCCGCCGCCTGAACGAGAACGGCTTCAACCGTTCCGGGTTCAACATCGCCGTGGTGTGCAAGAATGCAGTGAACAACTTGGTTGTTTTCACGATATTTCTTTGCAAGATCCGCGCCGATTTGGTTATGCGTGCCTTCAACCTCGTGGTCAACCGCTTTGCCGATGTCGTGCAGCAGACCTGCACGCTTCGCAAGCTGAACGTTAACGCCGAGTTCCGTTGCCATAAGTCCGGCAAGGTGCGAAACTTCGATTGAATGCTTGAGAACATTCTGACCGTAGCTGGTGCGGTAGCGCAATCTGCCGAGCAAACGAATAAGCTCATGGTGCAAACCGTGAACACCGGATTCGAAAACGGCCTGTTCGCCCGCTTCGCGGATTTGGGTTTCGACCTCTTTGCGTGCCTTTTCGACCATTTCCTCGATCCGTGCGGGATGAATGCGCCCGTCAAGGATGAGCTTTTCGAGTGCAATTCGCGCAACTTCGCGGCGCATGGGGTCAAAGCCGGAAAGGATGACCGCTTCGGGCGTGTCGTCAATGATGAGATCAACGCCGGTTGCGGTTTCGAGTGTGCGGATGTTGCGTCCTTCCCTGCCGATGATGCGGCCTTTCATTTCGTCGTTGGGCAGAGCCACAACGGAAACGGTGGATTCCGCAACATGATCCGCTGCGCAGCGCTGAATCGCCATTGAAATGATGTTCACGGCGCGCCTGTCGGCTTCGGCCTTTGCTTTGGATTCAATGTCGCGAATGATGAGCGCAGCCTCGTGCCTTGCTTCTTTTTCAACGTTGTTGAGAAGCACGTCCTTCGCCTCGTCCTGCGTCATGCCCGCAACGCGTTCAAGTTCCTGCTGCTGTGCGTCATAAAGCTTGCTGACGGAAGCTTCTTTTGCATCGATCGCCTTGATGCGCTTTGCAAGCTGCTGCTCGCGCTGCTCAAGGGTATCCTGCTTTTTGTCGAAACTTTCCTCCTTTTGCTGAAGTCTGCGCTCCGCGCGCTGCAATTCGCTCCGCCTTTCTTTGCTTTCCCTCTCATTCTCGGTCTTAAGGCGGTAGACTTCTTCTTTCGCTTCGAGAATGGTCTCTTTTTTCAGTGTTTCGGCGCGCTTCTGTGCGTCGGTGATCATTTTTTTGACCATCTCGTCCGCCTTGGCGACCTTGGATTCTGCACTGTTCTTGTCATATATATTTTTTACGAATACTCCGCCGCCTGCGCCGAAAATGGCGGCAGCGACCGGAAGAATTATATATAAAGCATCAAAAGCCACAGAATTTCACCTCCGATTTATGTTAATGTGTCGCAGCGGTGCCGAGAATACGGCAGCATATAGACACTCCATCCTATTATACAAGTGCATTAAACCGATGTCAAGTGTACAAAAACGCGTACAGCATAAAAACGAAATAATATCCGGTATATCCGTTCCGCAAACGGCAGTTACGCACTTTCGCTATAATAAAGGAAGTGATTCTTTGCAGAATATCGGAGGAACAGAAAAATGCATAAAAACGGAAAAACGGAGCATTGCGGAGGGAGACAATACGGCTATGCTCGCGTTTCAAGCAGGGAACAGAACGAAGCGCGGCAGCTTGCAGCAATGTGCAACGCGGGAATTCGGGCGGAATATATATTTGCGGACAAGCAGAGCGGAAGGGATTTTGACCGCCCGCAATACAAAAAGCTGCTGCGCAGGCTTCGCCGCGGGGACACGCTCTTTGTGCAGTCCATCGACAGGCTCGGCAGAAACTATCGGGAGATAATTGAACAGTGGCAATACCTGACTTCCGAAAAAGGTGTGGATATTGTTGTGCTTGATATGCCGCTGTTGGATACACGCCGCCGCGATGAGGGCTTGACGGGGCTGTTCATATCCAACCTTGTGCTGCAAATTCTTTCATATGTTGCTCAAACGGAGTGCGAAAACATCCGCAGGCGGCAGGCGGAGGGCATTGCGGCAGCAAAGGCGCGCGGCGTTGCTTTCGGGCGGCACGCAATTGAGATCCCGCCGGATTTTCGTTCCCGTGCGGAAGAACTTGCACGAACGGGGATGAAAAGTGCGGATATTGCGGCGGAATTCGGCGTCAGCAGGTCGCTTTATTACAGATGGCTCGGTCGAACTGCACCACAGCAGTCCGAAGCGGAGAACAGCCCGCCGCTCACCGAACCGCGTGACATGCAGAACGGCAAATTTCGGGAAATTTCACCCTCCGCACCGAAAAAGGAGTAAAAAATGTGCTTACTAAGAAAATATATTCTAAAAATCGGCCTATTGTGCACAAAAGTACACTTTTGGAAACACTGCATCGAGAGCAGAACGGGGCTGAAAATTTGCAAAATCCGGCCGGTTGACCGCCTGTTTTAAATTTTCAAGCCCCTCAGTGCAATAGATTATACACCACAGGATGAACTCAAGTCAATCTCTTAAAGTGTACTTTAATACACGGCACGACCGTTGCACCGCTCACCGCGAACCGCTTGGAAAAAGCAAAGGAGGTCAAGCTATGGCGGCAATCACTTCGGTAATCAAATACGAAGGCGATAACAGCACCTTCATCTGGAAGAATCCTTGCGAAGATTTTAATACAACCACACAGTTGATTGTGCATGAATCGCAGGAAGCTATCTTCTTTCTGAACGGACAGGCACTTGATTTGTTCGGCCCGGGCAGACATACGCTGGAAACGCAGAACATTCCTCTGCTGCGGCGTATCATCAATATTCCCACCGGTGGCGAATCGCCATTCCATTGTGAGGTTTATTTCATTAATAAAACTGAACAAATGGCAATTCGTTGGGGAACAGACAGTAAGGTGCAATATGTAGAACCTACTTACAAGTTCCCTATTTCTATTGGTGCCAGCGGTGAGATGGCACTTTCCGTTAACGATTCCAGAAAACTTCTTGTGAAACTGGTCGGTACGGAGCGTGTTCTTGATCGTCAGCAGCTGACTACTTATTTTCGCAGTATTCTGATGGCAAAGGTAAAAACTTACATTGCTCAGGCAATGCGTACCAATGCCATCAATATCTTCGAGATTGATGAAAACCTTGAGACATTTTCAGCAGATATCCAACAGCGGCTAATTCCCGATTTTCTTGATTATGGCGTGCAGCTCAAGCGCTTCTATGTTACTACGGTGGTCAAACCGGACGGCGATCCACAGTATGAAAAATTCAAGGAACTGCATTTCCGTCAGTACGCCGATATAGCAGAGGCAAAGCTTAAACAGCAGACCGATGTGATTCATGCTCAGACCGAAGCGCAAAAGGTTGTCATTGATTCGCAGGCGCAGGCAACCAAGCGGATGCAGGAGGGGTACACCTATCAACAGGAGCGTGGATTTGATGTGGCACAGGACGCAGCTCGCAACGAAGCCGCCGGACAGTTCTCTAATATGGGAATTGGCTTGGGGATGATGGCAGGCGTTGGCGGTACTGTAGGCGGTATGGTAGGCGGAGCCGTGTCTGACGCATTTGCAGGAATTACGGCGCAACCGCAAGCGACAGCAAATCGCTTTTGTGATCAATGCGGAGCTGAGTTGACGCCCGGTGCTGCATTCTGCGATGAGTGCGGTGCGCCGCAGGCAACTCCTGACACCTGTGCAAAATGCGGCTTTAAGTTCACAAAGCCCGGTAAGTTTTGCCCCAAATGCGGAGCAAAGAGGGAGGGATGATGATGAAAAAGAACAGCTCAAAGGGTTATCTCATTCTTGGCATCCTGTTTGTCTTGGTCAGTGTAATTGCGTTTGCCGTCCCTTCGGAAAAAAACGCAGTATTTTGGATTTCCTATGCATTTACTCTGATTGCATTTGCTGCTCAGATTGTTATTTGGAAATCAACTCTTGGACGCGCCGAATCCTTGAAGAGTAAATTTCTTGGTTTCCCAATCGTTCATATCGGCATGGTATATCTTGTAGTTCAGGTCATTGCTTTTGCCGTATTTCTATTTATCCCCACGCTCCCGATTTGGAGTGCAGTCGTTGCTTGTACTGTAGTTGCAGGCGTGTCCTCTGTTTGCATGATAGCTTCCGATGTTGGGCGCAGCGAGATTGAACGGGTATCTGCAAAGGTGCAGGAAAAGGCCTTCTATATCAAACAAATGCAAGCTGATGTTGAACTACTGGCCGGTGCCGAAACGGATGCTGCAACAAAATCAACGCTGACGCAGTTGGCAGAGAAAATCCGTTATTCAGATCCTATGAGCGACGAACAGATTGTGGATATTGAAAACCGGATTGCTGCAAAAATTGCCGAGCTGAAATCCTCTACGGATAAAGTGAAAATTATTAACGAACTCAATTCGCTTTTGGATGAGCGAAATAGAAAAATCAAAATTTTGAAAAAATGAGGGGAAAATAAAATGGCAGCATTAGTTTGTGACCTTTGTGGCGGAAAACTTGTTATGGGTGCTGGCGGCATTGCTGTGTGTGATAGTTGTGGCATGGAGTACAGTGCCGATAGAATGAAAGAGAAAGTTCAGGAAATTAAGGGTACTGTACGTGTGGATAATACCCACATGGTTACTACCTACTTGGAAATGACGGCTACGGCACTTGAAGCTGGAAATAATGAAGAAGCTGAAAATTATGCTAACAAGGTAATAGAAATCGAGCCTCGTTCTGCTAGGGCGTGGTTTTATAAGGGCAAAGCGGCTGGTTGGCAAACAACAGGACGTAACAACCGCTATCCTGAAAGTATCGTTAACTGGATCAATGCTTATAGTTTTTCGTCTTTAGGCGAACGTGAAGAGTTGGTCAATGATATTAAAGCAGAAGCAATGAAAATTAGTGCAGCTATTCTCCAGATGGAGTGTAATAGTTTTGCGAGTTTCCGAAGTGACGACAACAAGAAAGATGTGACTGACGCTCTTGATATGATCGAAAAGCAATTGAAATTGCTCAAAGAAAAGACGGAGATTGATGTTTACACGGATGCATTCAAAGTAATCCTTGCACGTACGGTTAATACTGGCGCTGTTAACGCAAGTAATAATGCAGATCAAGACTTTGGTCCTGAAAACAGCAATCGAGGCAAGTATAGCTGGAACCGCTATACTGCTGCACAAGATTGGTGCTTGTCTCTGCTGGATGAAGCATACAGCTTGTGCTCCGATGATGATCTCTGTTATACAATTTGCAAAAACTATATTGCAATTGCGGAAGTGGTACGGGATTCGTGTTCGTATAAATTCCAACCAAGTGCTTATAGCGATGGCACATATGTTAGAGATTATTCATTTGCACAATCTGCAAAAGAAAGTAGAACCAATATAATCAATGATTGGAAGAAAAAGAGAGATAACCACGACCCAGATATTCGAAAGTCAAATTGCAAAAAAGCAATCGAGATGTACAGTGCTGCTTGCGGTGATGCTAATCGGAAATTGGCAATCTCACAATACTGGGAAGCCCATGTAAACGAGAAAGCCGCATTAGATAACGAGCTTGCTACAATCGAAAGGAAGAAAGCTGATTTGAGTGCAGAGGCAGCCAACAACAGCGATAAACGTCAATCCGAACAAATCGATGGAGAAATCGCTGCTGTTTGTAGTCAAATGAACTCTCTTGGTCTTTTCAAAGGAAAAGAGAAAAAAGCGCTTGCGGCAAAAATTGAAGAATTAATCACTACAAAACGAACCTACGAAAATCGTTGGTTGGATGCTAAGAGACAGATTGATTCTAAGGAAAGTGCGTTAAACGAACGCAAATCTGAGATTTCTCGGGAATTCACAAAGGATAGAGGCACAGCTAAAATTACACCAAAACAGTTTATAACTGTATTTGCTAGTGGAACTGGTATTGTGTCTGCACTTGATCTAGTTTCTTATCACAAGGCAGTTTTGCCAGATGGGTTTTCCGTCAAAGGCGAGGGCAACGATGCTGTGGAAAATTACAGTAGGAGTATGATGATCGAAGCTCAGGCGATGTTGGCATTATTCTCTGCTCTTGCGGGAAATGAAAATGCCGCTGACGAACTGGATCTCAGTTATGAGGATAATCCCGAAACTTCGAAAATCTATCGTATTAATTTTCAAGTCAACGGTGAGACTTCTCACGTCTCTGCTAATTTTAGTGGAAAAACGGTTGATGCTCCGATTGGAAACTATCTGCACTACGAATTGGAGGAAGAGAAAACTCCTCGTGCAGTTGCTAATTTTATTCAGATCGTCGTTTCTGCAATCATCGGAATTTGTCCGTCCATCGATCTGACAGGGATAGAAGAGAAGATATCTGAAGCAGCGTATGGTCTTGTTCCCGAAACAAACATCGAGGTGGACCACCTTATTTGCACCATTACGGGTGGCACAAAAAGCAATTTGAAGTTTATAATTAAGCCTGCAACTTCCAAGTGATATTTATTGCACGCCGGGGAATCAAGCCCCGGCGTGGTTTATAGGAGAATGCTATGGCGATAATGACAGAACGTAATCCGAAGTGGATAAATTGGATTGCTCCAGACAGTTTTAACGACAAAGACTTGTTTAGAATAGTAATCTTCTTTGTGTTCCATTCTCCGTGTGAGAATCTATCATCTATGAGAAAGAACTTATTAGAGTACGGATGGACTGCGCCATGGAAAAAGCCGTATTATCTAAATAAGCAATTAAGGCAAAAAGCATCCACTTACGAACTGCTCTTTTCTGCAAAGGGTTACGATGAAATGGATGTAGCCTTAGAAAAAGCGGATTTGAAAGAAACATTTCCATCTGACTTTTCTCGTGAAAGAGTCTGTATCTATGATAATCAAGGCAATCAATTTCTGAGTGTATTCTATCATATCAGAAATGCATTTGCGCACTGTCGGTTGAACATGGTTGATGTTGCTGGAGAATGTGTATTTATTCTTGAGGACGTTCAACCAAAAAAGAATTCTAACCTATTAAAAGTATCAGCAAGAATGATTCTGCGAAAAAGTACTTTGCTCAAATGGATCGATTTAATTGAAAATGGAGCACGTGAGTATCAAAAGACGCAGAACTAAAAATCCCTTTGGAACAAAGGGCGCACTTCTATACTCTCCTGACGGGAGTATGTTCGCTCTGCGAGGCTTACAGCCTGGGCACTCGAATGTCCGGGCTGTTTTGCGTCACTTCGTTCCGAACAAGGGGCTGCACCCCTTG
>ENA-UOJL01002125-UOJL01002125.1-human-gut-metagenome-genome-assembly--contig:-P47-NODE-2125-length-17459-cov-5.638761_pt1 | contig 17459 bp, 19 predicted proteins | sample MGYA00242347_ERZ723894 | MGnify/ENA metagenome assembly ERZ723894
CCGGAGCGCTGCTCGGCCTGGCGCACAAACGTCTGCCCCGGCGCGTGTAAACCGCAAAATACGCAGCAAAAAGCCCCGGCGGGTATTCCCCGCCGGGGCAGCGTTTTTCAGAACGTGACGCTTATGCTGGTGCCGCGTCCCGGCTCGCTCTCGAGCGAGATGTCGGCGTTGTGGTACTGCGCCGCGTGCTTGACTATGGACAGACCCAGTCCTGTGCCGCCGGTCTCGCGGCTGTGGCTCTTGTCCACGCGGTAGAAGCGCTCGAACACGCGCTCCTGCGCCTCGCGCGGGATGCCTAGGCCGTCGTCACTGACCGTGACGCGCACGTGGCCGTTTTCCAGCCTGGACACGTCTATGTTCGCGTGCCCGCCCTCGGGCTTGGAGTACTTCACCGCGTTCTCGGCGAGGTTCCAGACTATCTCCCAGAGCAGACGGCGGACGCCGTTCACCGTGCCCTGCCCGCCCGTGACCGTGAGGCTCACGCCGCGGCGCTCCGCCTCGTCGGCGACGTTCGCGGCCACCTCCTTGGCCAGGGCGTACATGTCCGTGTCCTCGCGCGGGAACTCCTCGCCCTCGTCGAGACGCGAGAGGTTGATGACGTCCTGCACCAGCTCGACAAGCCGCGCCGCCTCGCTGCGGATGCGGCCGAGGAAGCGCTGCTGATCCTCGGGCTTGACCAGCCCGCTCTGCAGCAGCTCCGCCGCGCCCATGATGGAGTGCAGCGGCGTCTTCAGCTCGTGCGAGACGTTGGCCGTGAACTCGCGCCTGAGCCGCTCGGAACGGAGCTTCTCCGTCACGTCGACGGCCAGCAGCACGGTGCCGCGCTTGCCCTCCTCGGCCACCACGGGGCTGGCGGTGAGCATGTACTCGCGCTCGCCCCTGGTGATATAGCCCTCCGCGCGCTCGCCCTCGGCGCACTTTTCAAGCAGCGTGCGCACCTCCGGGCTGCGGTCTATGGTCAGCACGTCGCGACCCTCGCTGGCGGTGTCCACGCCGAATATCTCCCTCGCGCTGGGGTTGACGCTCATGACCACGCCGGTGCTGTCTATGAGGATGAGCCCCTCGCTCATGTTGCCGGTGATGGCCGCGAACTCCTCTTTGCGGCGCTCCAGCTCGTCCATCTGCCCGCTTATCTGGCGCTGCTGGTGCTCCAGGCGGGTGAGCAGCGGGCTGAGCTCGTCGTATATCTCGTTCTCCAGGGGGTTGTCCAGGTCGATGGCGTTAAGCGGGCCGACGATGCGCTTGCTGAGGCGGCTGGCCAGCCAGCCGGAGAGCAGCAGCGCCAGCACCAGTATCAGCACCAGCGGCTGGATTATGCCCATCAGCAGAGCCGGGACTGTGTAGTGAGACTCGCTGGTGCGCAGCACCGTGCCGTCGGAGAGGCGTATGGCGTAGTACACCGTGCGCTCGCTGAGCGTGGAGCTGGTGCGCGAGCCGTCGCCCGTGCCGTACTGCATCGCCTCGCGGAACTCCTCGCGCTCGGAGTGGTTCTCCATCATGTCCGCGTCGGCGTCGGTGTCGCAGATGACCGTGCCGTCGGAGTCTATCCAGGTGAGGCGGATGTCGCCCTCCTCGAGGTCTTCAAAGTACTCCCGCCCGTTCAGCTCCACGCCGTGCGCTGCCAGGCGCGCCTCGGCGTGCAGCTGGGTGGTCTGCTGGCCGGAGAAATAGTTGTACAGAGCGCCTACAACAAGGGCGAGCCCGGCCAAAAAGACCACCAGGCTCGCCAGAAAGACGCTGCGGAAAATACGCTTTGTCACGGCTGCGCCTCCATCCTGTATCCGACGCCGCGCACCGTGCCTATCAGCGCGCCCGCGTCGCCCAGCTTCTGCCTCAGCGTGCGGATGTGCACGTCCACCGTGCGCGTCTCGCCGTCGTAGTCCGTGCCCCACACCTCGCTGAGCAGCCGGTCGCGCGTGAACACCACGCCGGGCTTGGCCATCATCGTGCGCAGGATCTCAAACTCCTTGAGCGTGAGCGTCACGGCCTGGCCGTTTACGGTCACGGTGTGGCTGGCCGGGTCGAGCGCGAGCGAGCCGAGCGTGAGCAGCTTCTGCGCGCTCTCCCCCCCGCCGGAGCGGCGGAGCACAGCCCGCACGCGCGAGACCATCTCCATCATGCCGAAGGGCTTGACCAGATAGTCGTCCGCGCCGGAGTCCAGGCCGGTTATCTTGTCGTACTCCTCGCCGCGCGCCGTGGCCATTATGACCGGCACCGAGCGCGTGAGCGCGGAAAAGCGTATGCGCTTGAGGATCTCGAGCCCGTCCTCACCGGGCAGCATGACGTCGAGGATGATGAGCTCCGGCACGCGCTTCGCAATCGCATCAAAGAGCTGCTCGCCGTTTTCCAGTCCCTCGGCCTCAAATCCGGTGGAGCGCAGGGCGTAGACCTCGATATCGCGGATCGCCGAGTCGTCCTCTACGCAGTAGATCATGTTCTTTACTCCCCTTAAAAATTTACAGGCAAACCGAAAACCGTCAAATGACCTCGCCGCCCTTGTACTGGCCGGTCTCGGCGAACTCCACCCACTCGGCGATGTTCGTCGCGTGGTCGCCGATGCGCTCGAGGTACTTGGCTATCATAAGCAGGTCGAGCGCGTACTCGCCCTCGCCCTGGCTGTTGGCCAGGCGCTCTATTATCCTGGCCTTGATGGAGCTGAACAGGGCGTCGGCATCGTCGTCGCGCTTCACGACTGCGGCCGCGGCGTCCTTGTCCTGGCGCACGAAGGCGTCGACGCTGTCGGTGACCATGCCTATGACCGTGCGAGCCAGGTCGCCCAGCGCGCCCGCGTCCTCGGGGGCGAGCGGGCCCATGAAGCCCGCGGTGTCGGCTATGTCCAGCGCCTGGTCGCCGATGCGCTCCATGTCGGTTATCATCTTCAGCGCCGCGCTTATCAGGCGCAGGTCGCTGGCGACGGGCTGCTGCTGCAGCAGGAGCTTGAGGCAGATGGTCTCTATCTCGCGCTCTTTCTGGTCGATGTCGTTCTCCAGGGCGCGGACGCGCGGGTAGAGCGTGCGGTCGTTGTCCATGACGCTGCGCGCGGTGATGGCGATGGCCTCCTCACAGAGGGCGCCCATAGCTATGAGCTCGTGGTTGAGCAGGGCAAGCTGCTCGTCGAATTTTATGCGCATATCAACCGAACCTCCCGGTGATGTAGTCCTCGGTGCGCTTCTCCTGCGGGTGCGAGAACACGCGCTCGGTGTCGCCGAACTCCACCAGCTCGCCGAGAAGGAAAAACGCGGTCTTGTCGGACACACGCACTGCCTGCTGCATATTGTGCGTGACCATGATAACAGTATAACGGTTTTTCAGCTCCATGGCAAGGTCTTCTATCTTGCTGGTGGAGATGGGGTCGAGGGCGCTGGTGCTCTCGTCCATGAGCAGGATGTCCGGCTCCACGGCGAGGGCGCGGGCTATGCAGAGCCTCTGCTGCTGGCCGCCGGAGAGGCCGAGCGCGCTCTTGTTCAGGCGGTCCTTGACCTCGTCCCAGATGGCCGCGTCGCGCAGGCTGCGCTCCCCGATGGCGTCCAGCTTGGCCTTGCCGCGCACGCAGTGGGTGCGCGGGCCGTAGGCGATGTTGTCGTAGATGCTCATGGGGAAGGGGTTGGCCTTCTGGAACACCATGCCTATCTGCTTGCGCAGGCGGGTGACGTCCACGTCCTTGCCGTAGATGTTCTCGCCGTTATAGAGCACCTCGCCGTCTATCTTCACGCCCTCCACGAGGTCGTTCATGCGGTTGAGGGTCTTGAGGAATGTGCTCTTGCCGCAGCCGGAGGGGCCTATGAGGGCGGTTATCTGGTTGGCGGGGATCTCGATGTTTATGTCCTTGAGCGCGTGGTTGTCGCCGTAGTAGAGGTTGAGGTGGCGGCTCTCTATTATCGTGCGCTCGCCTTCGGAGGCGGCGGTGTTGTAAACAGTCTCGCTCATATATACTCTCCTGCTCTCAGTTTTTCTTGAGTTTCTTGCCCGCGAGCTTCGCGGCGATGTTGATGACAAAGGCGATGATCAGCAGCACTACGGCGACGGCAAAGGCGAGGCCGAAGTCCGCGCGCTCCTTGGCGTAGACGTAGAGGGAAACGGTGAGCGTGGAGCCCGCGGCGCTGAAGAAGTTGGAGAAAAACTCCCCAATGGTGCCGCCTCCGAACTGAGCCATGCTCATGCTCATGCCCGCGGTGAACATCAGTATGGCGCTCTCGCCGACGATGCGGCCGACGGCCAGGATGCAGCCGGTGACGATGCCGTCGATGCTGCTGGGCAGGACGACGGTGCGTATCATGTGCCACTTGCCGCTGCCCAGGGCGAGGGAGCCCTCGCGGTAGCTCTGCGGCACGGTCTTGAGGCTCTCCTGAGTGGTGCGGATGATGGTGGGCAGGGTCATCATGACGAGGGTCAGCGAACCGGCAATAAGGCTGGTGCCGAGGCCGAGCGCCTGGCAGAAAACCATCATGCCCACGAGGGCGAAGATGATGCTGGGCATACCGGCCAGCGTCTCGGTGGCGAACTCTATTATGCTCACGAGCTTCTTGTTGGTGGCGTACTCCGTCAGGTATATGGCGCTGCCCACGCCGAGCGGCAGGATTATGAGCAGAGTCCAGAATACGACATAGACCGTATTTATAATGGCCGGCAGTATGCCTTGAATATCGTTTATTACGCTTTCCTCACTGGAGAGGAACTGCCAGCTCAGGTTCGGAATTCCCCTGTAAAGTATGTATCCGATCAGGAATACCAGCAGCGCGCAGATGAACGCCGCAGCGGCGTAAAGGAGTGCGCGCATAGTGCCGTTCCAGGCACGGCGCCGTGCGGAGAGGGGCGCGGTTATGGATTCATGTTCGTTCATCAGTTGCCCTCCTTATCGCGCTTGAAGAAGAAGTTGAGCGCCGCGTTTATCAGCATTATGAACACGAAAAGCACGAGGCCGATGGAAAACAGCGCCTGACGGTGCAGCCCGCCCGCGTAGCTCATCTCGCCCGCGATGGCGGTGGTGAGGAACTTGACGCTGCTCAGGAGGCTGGGCATGTTCGCCACGTTGCCGGCGACCATCAGTATGGCCATGGCCTCGCCGATGGCACGGCCGACGCCGAGCACGACGGCTGCGGCGATGCCGCTCTTGGCGGCGGGGGCGCTCACGCGGAAGTAGGTCTCCAGCTCGGTCGCTCCGAGGGCGAGGGAGGCCTCCTCGTACTCGCGCGGCACGGCGTTGAGCGCGGTCTCGCTCACGGAGATGATGCTGGGCAGTATCATGATGGCCAGCACGATGATGGCGGCAAAGAGCGTGTCGCCTGCCGGGAGGTTGAAGGTCTCGCGGATGAACGGCAGCAGAACCATCATGCCCACAAGGCCGTACACGACGCTGGGGATGCCGGCGAGCAGGTCGACTACCTCACGGATGACGGCGGCGACCTTGCGCGGCGCGACCTTGGAGAGATATACGGCCATGAGGAAGCCTATGGGCACGCCGATGATTATCGCGCCGCAGGTGCCGTAGATGCTGGTGAGTATCATGGGCAGGATGCCGTAGGCCGGGTCTGTCTTGTAGTTGGGGTGCCATTCGGTGCCGGAGAGGAAGTTCCACAGACCGACCTCCCTTATAGCGGGTATGCCGGATACTATGAGGTAAACGGTTATGACAAGCACAAAGCCGATGGCCACCAGGCCGCAGACCAGGAAGATGGCCTTCATGACGTGCTCAAGGGTGTCCTTGAGTCCCTTTTTCGAGTCTATGCGCTCCTCGACCTTTTCTCCGGTGAAGGCGCCCGCGGCGGTGGCGGACTTCTCTGTCTCGGCCTTTGCCTTCATAGCTCTCTTTCCTTTCGTACTGATCTGATTCAAGTTCATTCCCCTTTCGTCGGGGTGGATCTGACAAACGCGCGGGTCGCTCAGGCTTGTGCGCTTGTCAGACACACCCCACAAACAGGGCAATAGGCCCCCAGGATGTGGGGGCCATTGCCATTAAAGTTTTAGGTCTCAGCCGTTGGCGGGCACGACGCCGGCGGACTCGATGACCGGGGCAGCCTCGGCGCTCATGGCGTAGTCCAGGAAAGCCTGGGCGGCGGGGCTGAGCTCGGTGCCCTCGACGGTCACGATGACGAAGGGACGCTGGATGGCGAAGGTGCCGTCCGCGACGGTCTCCTCGGTGGGAACCACGCCGTTGATGGCGACGGCGGAGACGGTCTCATCGACAGCGGAGAGGCTGGCGTAGCCGATGGCGTTCGGGTTGGAGGCCACGTTGCCGACGACGTCGCCGGTGGAGGCGTACTCGTTCAGGTACACGCACTGGTCCTCGATGCCGAGAATCTCCTCAAAGGCTCCGCGGGTGCCGGAAGCGGCGTCGCGGCCGAGGACGGCGATGGGGGCGTCGTTGCCGCCCAGCTCGCTCCAGTTGGTGATCTCGCCGGTGTAGATCTGGGCGACCTGCTCGGTGGTGAGGTCGCTCACGGGGTTCTCGGGGTTGACGATGACGGCGACGCCGTCCTTGGCGATGATGTTCTCAACAGCGCCCTGAGCCTTCTCGTCGTCGGTCAGAGCACGGCTGCTCAGGCCGAGGTCGCAGGTGCCCTCGAGCACGCCGGTGATGCCGGCGCCGGAGCCGCTGCCGGTGTAGCCGATTTCAACGCCGGGCTGGACGCTCTTGAAGCCTTCCTGCAGGCCGAGGATGACGGCCTCCATGGAGGTGGAGCCGTTGGCGGCGACGTTGCCGGAGATCTCGGTAGCAGCGGGCTCGGTGGCAGCAGGCTCGGTGGTGTCGGCAGTCGGATCAGTGGTAGGAGTGCTTTCAGCTTCGCCGCAGGCGGCCAGCAGGCCGATGCAGAGCACGAGGGAGAGCACTATGGCGAGAGTCTTTTTCATCTTTATTTTTTCTTTTTCATCAGATATTCTTGGTTCCTATGTTAGAATCGTGTTCTTGTGTGGGGTCAGCTCCCGCTGACATACTATAATCTATAGGCGGCGTGTAAAATGGAAAAGCCGCGCTGTGTTAAATCTGTGTAAAGTTGCGCCGTTTTGTGTTTATTTTCGCGGGCGGCGGCAAAAATCCCGGTGAAATCAGCCGCACTTTAAATAGGCGAAGGCAGGCGCACACAAAAAAGGCGCAGCCCGGAAAACCGGACTGCGCAGCGCATAAACAATATCGATTAATCAGAAGTCCGCGCTCCCGACCGTCCTCGGGTGCGGCAGCACGTCGCGGATGTTGGACACGCCGGTGAGGTACATGATGAGCCTCTCGAAGCCCATGCCGTAGCCCGCGTGGCGGCAGGAGCCGTAGCGGCGCAGATCCAGGTACCACCAGTAGTCGTCGCGGTTGAGACCCAGCTCGTCCATGCGCGCCTCCAGCATGTCGAGGCGCTCCTCGCGCTGGCTGCCGCCTATCAGCTCGCCGATGGCGGGCACGAGGCAGTCGGCGGCGGCGACGGTCTTGCCGTCGTCGTTCATGCGCATGTAGAAGGCCTTGATCTCCTTCGGATAGTCGGTCACGAACAGCGGGCGCTTGAATATCTCCTCGGTGAGGCAGCGCTCGTGCTCGGTCTGGAGGTCGCAGCCCCAGAACACCTTGTAGTCGAAGCGGTCGTTGTACTTCTCCAGCAGGCTGACGGCCTCGGTGTAAGTCACGCGGCCGAAGTCGGAGCTGACGACGTGGTTGAGACGCTCGAGCAGACCCTTGTCGACGAAGCTGTTGAAGAACTCCATCTCCTGCGGGCAGCGCTCCAGCACGCGGTTGATGACGTACTTTATCATCGCCTCGGCGTTGTCCATGTAGTCCGAGAGGTCGGCGAAGGCCATCTCGGGCTCTATCATCCAGAACTCGGCGGCGTGGCGCTGGGTGTTCGACTTCTCGGCGCGGAAGGTGGGGCCGAAGGTGTACACATCGCCGAAGGCCATGGCGAAGTTCTCCGCGTTGAGCTGGCCGGAGACGGTGAGGTTGGCGCGCTTGCCGAAGAAGTCCTTGCTGTAGTCCACGCTGCCGTCCTCGTTGCGCGGCGGGTTGGCCATGTCGAGGGTCGTGACCTCGAACATCTCGCCCGCGCCCTCGCAGTCGCTGGCGGTTATTATGGGCGTGTGCACGTAGACAAAGCCGCGCTGCTGGAAGAACTCGTGGATCGCGGCGGCGGCGACGCTCCTCACGCGGAACACGGCGGAGAAAAGGTTCGTGCGCGGCCTGAGATGCTGTATCGTGCGCAGAAACTCCACGCTGTGGCGCTTTTTCTGCAGCGGGTAGTCGGGCGTGGAAGCGCCCTCGACCTCAACGGAGTGCGCCTTGAGCTCGAAGGGCTGCTTGGCCTCCGGCGTGAGAATGAGCTCGCCGCGGACTATCAGCGCGGCGCCGACGTTCTGGCGGGCGATCTCGTCGTAGTTTTCAAGGCTGGCGCGATCCAGCACGACCTGAAGGTTGCCGTGCGCGGAGCCGTCGTTGAGCGCGACGAAGCCGAAGTTCTTCATATCGCGTATGGTTCTTGCCCAGCCGCAGACGGTTATCTCGCGCCCGGTAAAGCTGGCGGCGTCGGCATAAATGGCGGAAATCCGCTCACGTTTCATGGTAGTATACCCCCTGATGTCCGCGCAATCGTGGACAAACTTTAAATTCTCTTTACAGCGCTCTGATGTGTATTTACATATGCTGTACTCTGGTATTATAATCATTACGCAAGGATATTTCAACGTTTTTTCACTTGTGGAGGAACTTTATTATGTCACGCATCTTCAACGATATAACCGAGCTCATAGGCTCCACCCCGCTCATGAGCCTCAAGCGCTTCGCCCCCGGAGTAAGGCTCGCCGCCAAGCTCGAGCGCACGAACCCCACCGGCAGCGCGAAGGACAGAGCCGCGCTGTCCATGATCCGCGCGGCCGAGGCCGACGGCTCCCTCGCCCCCGGCGGCATGATAATAGAGCCGACCAGCGGCAACACCGGTATCGGCATCGCCGCGCTCGCGGCGGTGATGGGGTACAAGGCCGTCATAGTCATGCCCGACTCCATGAGCGTGGAGCGCATCAAGCTCATAGCCGCCTACGGCGCGGAGATAGTCCTGACCCCCGGCTCCGCCGGCATGGCCGGAGCGGTCGCTAAGGCCGAGGAGCTGCACGCGGCCAACCCCGGCAGCATAATAGCCGGCCAGTTTGAAAATCCCGCCAACCCCGCCGCGCACTACGCCGCCACGGGGCCGGAGATCTGGCGCGACACCGACGGCGAAGTCGCCGCCTTTGTCGCGGGCGTCGGCACCGGCGGCACCATCAGCGGCGTCGGCCGCTACCTCAAGGAGCAAAACCCCGACGTGCGCATCATCGCCGTGGAGCCGGCGGCCTCGCCGATGCTCAGCGAGGGGCACGCAGGCTCCCACGCCATACAGGGCATAGGCGCCAACTTTGTGCCCGGGGCGCTCGACACATCTATATATGACGAGATCATCACCGTGCCCGACGACGCGGCGCTGGACGCCATGCGAGCCCTGGCCACGACCGAGGGTCTGCTCTGCGGCATCAGCTCCGGCGCCGCGGCCTGGGCCGCCAAAGCCGTCGCCGCGCGGAGCGAGTTCGCCGGGAAGCTGGTCGTCTGCCTCCTGCCCGACACGGGCGAGCGGTACCTGAGCGTGATGTGAGGTGCCGCGCATGAGGAGTTTGCTGCTTATCATAAACCCCGTCGCCGGACGCGGAACGTATAAAAACGGCCTCGGCGAGGCGCTGCACGTCCTGCACTCGGCCGGGTACGTGCCCACCGTGCGCTTCACCACCCACGCGGGTGAGGCGGTAGAGCTGGCGGCCGGAAGCGCCGGGTACGACCTCGTCTGCTGCATGGGCGGCGACGGCACGCTCTCCGACGTCGTGGAGGGGCTTATGAGCCTCCCCGCCGAGGCGCGCCCTCCCATAGGCTACTTCCCGCTCGGCACGGCGAACGACGTGGCCACCACGCTGCGTCTGCCCAAGGGCGACAGTCCCGCCTGCGCCCGCCGCATAGCCGGCGGCGAGGAGAAGGCCTGGGACATCGGCGGTCTGGGGAACGGCCGTTACTTCACCTATGTCGCCGCGTTCGGAGCGTTCACCGACGTCAGCTACGAGACGCCGCAGCAGAACAAGCAGGCGCTCGGGCACCTGGCGTACATCCTCGAGGGAATGAACCGCCTCACCCGTCTGCCGCACTGCCGCTGCCGCGTGGAGCTGGACGACGGCACGGTGGAGGAGGACGACTTCATCTTCGGCGGCGTCACGAACTCGCTGTCCGTGGCCGGGCTTGTAAAGCTCGACCCGGAGATCGTGAGCCTGGACGACGGGCTCTTTGAAGTCTCCCTGGTCAAAAACCCCGGCAACCTCTCCGAGCTGAACGCGCTCATGAGCCAGGCCGTCAGCAAGAACCTGAACGGTCCGGCGCTGAAAATACTGCGCTCGTCCAAAGTGCACTTTGAGTTTGAAAGGCCCATGACCTTCACGCGCGACGGCGAACCCGGCGGCACCGTGACCGAGCTGACCATCACGAACAACCGCCGGGCAGTAAAAATTATCTGCTGACAAAAAAGTTGTTGACACATTGCCTCTGGTGTGGTATTATAATAAGGCTCACCAGAGAGCACATATATCGCGGGGTGGAGCAGTCCGGTAGCTCGTCGGGCTCATAACCCGAAGGTCAGTGGGTTCAAATCCCCTCCCCGCAACCACAAAAACCGCTTATTTCGTTTGAAATAGGCGGTTTTTCGTATTTTTAGGCTGTTTTGGTTTTCGGCTCGGAGCGGAAAATTCAACTTTAGTTCAACTCGGTCTCATTTTGTGCCGGTTTTGAGGAAGATGTCGGAGAGGATTTCCGCGTTCTTTTTGTCGGCTGATTCTATGACGTGGGCGTAGATATTCGAGGTCGTGGACACTTGCGCGTGGCCGAGGCGCTTAGATATGCTCACGCTGTCAACGCCGTTGTAGTACAGCATGGAGGCCATTGTGTGCCTGAAGGCATGGGGGTTCAGATGCGGCAGGCCGTAGCGCTTGCTGAGCTTTTTCAGGTAGTCTGTCACGCTGTCCGGGTGCATCGGCGCGCCGGTGTCCTGCGCGAACACGAAACCACGGTCGAGGTAATACCCGTCAAGCCGCTCACGCTCGGCAATCTGCCACGCTCGGTAGGCGCGCAGCAGTGCCATTGTCTCAGCCGGGAGGTAGATATATCGCTTGGACTTCTCCGTCTTGGGAGTCGATTCGTATATGCCGACGTCGGCAGAGTACAGAACGCTGTTGCAGATATACACGCGGTTGTTCTCAAAGTCCACGTTGTCCCATTTCAAGCCGAGCACTTCACCGCGCCGCGCGCCGGTGATAAGCAGCATGTGAACGAGCGCTTTCCACTTGAGCGGCTCATGTTCGAGCGCCTCGCGTATCGCGGCTATCTGTTCGGGCTGGAAGTAGTTGACCTCCTTGCGCTCCACCTTCGGCAAAGTGGCGCGGGAGGCTACGTTGACGGCCACAAGTCCCTCTTTAAGCGCTTGTTCGAGCACGGTCGAGATTAGCCGGTGGTGTTCCAGCACAGTCTTGGCCGAGAGCGCCTTGTTGTCACGCACGACGAGGAACGCCTCGGAGAGCTTCAGATTAAGGGCTTTGCATACCGCCTCGGCCGCCTCGGCGTTCACGCGCTCGCCACGCACGGCGGCGTAGACCTTATTGAGCGGCAGTCCGGTCGCCTCGGCGAGCTTCGCGCGGGATATGTCCCGCTCTTTCAGCACGGCGGCTAAATCCGTCTTGGAGCGCGCCCACGAGCGGCTCTTGGCGCTGCCGGGCTTGGAAAGCTCGGTGTACAGGCTGTTCAGGTGGTCGGCGCGCAGCTCGTTGAGCTTGATATGACCGATGGCCGGGTAAATCCGCTCCGTCAGCTCGCGGTAACGGACAACGGTCGAGTGCTTCGCGCCGCGCTGTTCCTTCAGCTCTATCACATAGTCACAGTATTCGGCGAACTTGCGCCTCCCGTCGGAGGTCAACCCCTCCTTGCACTGTTTTTCAAAGGTCGCGGCGAAAGCCTCGGCCTTTTTTCGCGCGGTTTTCTCGCTCCATGTGGGGAAGACGTCAAACGTCGCCGTCCACGGCTTGAGCTGCCGTCCGTCCGCTCCCCGGCCACGGTGGACGCGGACGCTGTAGCTGATGAGCTTGCCGGATTTGTCGCGGCGGGGTTGGAGGTTAGCCATTGGTGGCCGCCTCCTTTTCTTTTGCAGCGATTTGCTCACAGATTATCTTCAGTGCGTCGGCGGCGCGTTGGAGGTAATAGTCCTTTATGCTATTGCGCGGCAATATCTCCTGCCCGTGCGCATTTGCCCAGTCATGGAACTTGCGCCATTCTTCCTCCGTCAGCTCCCCTACATCCGATGTATAGGCGTCCGGCGGCAGCAGACCGCCGTAGATAAAGTAAAAGCCCATGCCGTTGAACATCTCGTAAAACCCGTCAGATTCTATCAGCTCACTGAGCATATCAGTTATGGCTATACGGTAGCCTTTGGCGACGGGGCCGGTCGAGCCGAGCTGGTGCAGCCGTTCTATCGCCTTGTCGCTCAGGTGCGTGTAGCGCGCTATGTCCACGTGCTCGGACGCTATGCCGCGCAGTATATAGTCCGTCGTCGTGTCAAGCGCGTCGGCGAGAGCGGCTATGTCCTCGCCCTTTATTTGCCTCGTGCCGTTCTCCCACTGGTTTACCGTCTCGCGCTTGACCGTGACCTTCTCCGCCAAATCGGCCTGACGCAGTTTTTTGCCCTCGCGCAGCTCCTTTATGCGTTTGCCAATGTCTGTTGACGTGTTACCTGCCATGCCGTTTCCTCCCCCGATGTTCCATATTTGTTACTTCGCTCGATAAATGTAACTCTAACTCTTGACGAAGCGCCCCGATATTGTTACAATAACACATGCAAGGAACAAAATCAAGACTTTTCTGCACGAAGGAGGAATTTACATGGAGCAGAAATTTCAGACCATCCGGCAGACGGCGAAGTTGGGCATACTCAGCGAGTACAATCTCCGGCTCCGTCTCGCACAGGGCAGGCTGCCGGGAGTGTACGCGGGCAATCGGTTTATGGTCAACGTACCCATGCTGATGCAAAAGCTCGACGCCGAGAGCGAGCAGGGAGGTGCAGTTAATGCCCAGTAACAAAAAACGCCCGGGCAGTGCTGCAACACCGCTCCGGGCAGGGGACTTACGGGCAATTTGCGCGGCCACGTCGTCCAATGCCTATTCTAACATTTCCGCCCCGGCGGGTCAACGCTCTATTGCGGACTTGCTCGGCGTGGGGCGAGAAAACGCCATAACGCGCCGGGACTTGGAGCGGCTCACGGGGCTTGACGGGCGCAGCGTCCGGCTGCTCATAGAGCGCGAGCGCCGAGCCGGGACGCCCATATGCAGCGACAACCAGAACGGCTACTATTTGCCTTGCTGCAAGAGCGAGAAAGACGCTTTTGTCGCCAGCATGAGACACAGGGCGCGGGAGATTGAGCGAGTAGCAGCGGCAGTCGAGAAAGCAGGTGAGGATGTTATTGGCACAGAAAAACAGCTTTCAGCGTCATGCTGAATATTACACTGAGAGAATGGGCTTGCGGGTGCTCCCGTGTAAAGGGAAGATACCTATAACTCCCCACGGCTGCAAGGATGCGAGCTCAGACCCGGCGCAGATTGCCGCATGGTGGGGAAATGGCCAGAATCACAACATCGGTATAGCTACAGGAAACGGCCTTGTGGTACTCGACGTAGATATAGACCATGAGCGCGGCAAATATGGGGATGAAACACTTGCAGGCCTTGAGCGGCAGTATGGCAAGCTCCCCGACACATGGACTTGCCTGACCGGGAGCGGCGGCGTACATTATTACTTTGCGTGCAATGACCCGGCTCTGACTGTCGCGGCGGGCTTCGCCCCCGGATTGGATTATAGGGGTGCAGGCGGCTATGTCATAGCGCCCCCGTCTATTCATCCTGATACCGGGCGTGCCTACGAGTGGGAGGCCAGCAGCACACCCACAAACACAGCTCTTGCGCCGCTTCCCGATTGGCTGCACAACCTCATGCTGCAAGGCAAGACCAAACAGGCAAAGGGCAAGGAAACCACCGGGGAAGTCACTGAGGGACAGCGCAATGACGAATTGTTCAGGCTCGCGGCTTCACTGAGGGCGAAAGGCTTAACGGTGGAAGAAATCACGGCTGCTGTTATGGAGGTCAATAAGTCGCGCTGTAAGCCGCCTTTAAGCAAAGACGAAGTAGTGACAATTTGCAACAGTGCGGGGAGATATGAACGCGGCGAAGCATCCCGGCGCATAGACCTTAACGTTGTTAGCACAGCCCTTGATGAATTGGAGATCTCCGTTAGATATAACCAGCTCCTAAAGGAGACGGAGATTAAAGGCTTGCCGTGTTGCTACTCGCAGGAGAGTGCGGTCAATGTCTTGCCGACATATCTCATGGATTATCTGAAAAGTTGTGGATACAAGGGTGTATCACAACAGGCCGTTGACGCATATCTGTTCTGCATAGCTGACCAGCACAGGTATAACCCGATAAAGGACTATCTGCAATCAGGCGCATGGGACGGTACTGACCGCTTTCCGGAGATTTACCGCATACTCGGTGTAACGGAGCCTAAATACCAGACCTACATACAGAAGTGGTTTATACAGTGCGTGGCGCTCGGACTGAATGACGAGGACGAGCCTATAGGTGCAGACGGCGTTCTTGTTCTGCAAGGTGAACAGGGATTAGCTAAGACCTCTTTCTTCCGTATTATGTCACCGTTCCCTCGGTGGTTTGTAGAGGGCGCTATTATCGACATGGGGACAAAGGACTCTTTAATAACGGCGTTGAGCGGCTGGATAACGGAGCTGGGTGAACTGGACAGCACCATAAAGAAAGAACAAAGCTCGCTCAAGGCGTTTATCACGCGCCCGGAGGACAGAATACGCGCACCTTATGCCCGCAATGATACCAGAGCGCCCCGCCGCACATCCTTCTGCGGGACGGTCAATCCAAAAGATTACTTAAAGGACGAAACGGGCAGCCGACGATTCTGGACAGTGCCAGTTACCAATACGGACAAGAAAGCCCTGTTCTCACTGCCGCGTGATTGGGTAAATCAGCTTTGGTATCAGGCGTATCAAATGTACCTTGCAGACCCCGCGGGCTTCAGACTTACGGACAAGGAAGTATCTACTCTCCAAGAGGACAACCGCGAATTCGAACAGGCATTGCCTTACGAGGTGGAAATCAGGGAACTACTGGATTGCACACTCCCGGTCGAACGTTGGGAATGGTGGAAAGCATCGACTATAGCGAAGCTAATACCAGGTAATGCCAGTGCGGTTAAGGTTGGCAAAGCACTTTCAAGGGTGGGGTTGCGTTTATGCGAAGACCACCCAGGGTGGAGCAAAACTAGCCGTGTCATACACGGAGCAACGGAATATCTGCTCCCCTTGAGCCACTCGAGGTGGTTAGCGGGTTGGGACGGTTGAGGGCAGGTGGAGTGATTTTCAAACTACTCCACCCACAAAAAAGCCTGATATATCAAGGGTTTGGAGGCATTGGGTGTAGAGGGTGCACTAGATTTAGGGAAAAATAAAAATTATTGCGACAGGGTATGTATACGTGATGATACATGAAAAATATATAGTTTACCGAGATTTTCTCCACCCCCCTCCACCCAGGGCTTTTTGTTGGCTCTTAAAATTACACAAATACCCATTCGGAGGTGTGACTGCATGGGGAAACCCTCACAGCGCAAGGGGCGCGCGGGGGAGCTGGAGCTTGCCCGTATACTGCAAAACCACGGGTACGACGTACACGCGGGCGTGTCCCGCTCTTACGGCTCGGAGCCGGATTTGACCGGGCTTCCCGGCGTACATATCGAGTGCAAGCGCGTCGAGCGGCTCAACGTCCCTGAGGCAATGGCACAGGCCGCGAGGGATTCGGAGCGCTTCCACGACGGCGCGCCCGCCGTGTTCCACCGGCGCAGCCGTGAGCCGTGGCTTGTGACCATGAAGTTGACCGACTGGCTGGAGCTGTACGGGAATAATCCCGAACTTTTTCACCGGGGGTGACATCGTGAACGACGGGAATCTCAAACGGCCAAGCTCGGAAGAAGCGCGAGAACTTGGACGCCGTGGCGGTATCGCCTCCGGCGCAGCCCGGCGGCGTCGGAAGGCGTTGAGGGAGGCCGCGGACATTTTCCTTGCCCTGCCCCTGCCGGACAAGGACGAGGTCAAGCGCCTGCGCAAACTCGGGCTGGACAGAGATGATATTGATGTTCAAATGGGTATCGTCGCCCGGCTCGCGCAGATGGCCATGCTCGGCGATACGAAGGCCGCGAAGTTGCTGTTCGACATAGTCGGTCCTGAGCCGGAGACAAACTACCTCGACGCGACGAACGATGACCCGATAACGCAAAGCCTGAACGAAGAGTTTGGCGACGGTGCATTTTAAGGGGGAGCGTTTCCAGCCGCTCCCCCGTTGATTCTGCCCTCATTTGCGCTTTGCCCGTTCTTCGCGCATGCCCTGAATCCTGCCTGCGCCATAGAGGTAGGCAGCCACACATCCGGCGTCCCACACCGGGTCAGAATCCACGCCGCGCTCCCGGCGGTAAGCCTCGTATAAGTCCATCGCTCTTTGCAGCAAGTCGCAGCCCGCGAACCTGAAGAGCTCCGTTGCCTCGTCCGGCGTTATGCGCTCGTCGGGCAGCCATGCACCAGTCATGTCCTCACCCCCTCACGCCACGCAGAAGCGCCTTGTGGTGCTCTCGCGCGAAAACCTCGCGGCTACGTCCGGCAGCGCCGCCCGGAGCGCTTTCACGTCGAGTTTAACGGACGTGACCGGCCTCCACGTGAGTTTATACTCCCCGGCTCTTAGTTCTTCAGTGTCGCCCATAGCGGCCTTCAGCGCATCGCGTATCGCGTCAGCCTCGGCCTGCGCCTCGTCGATAAGCGAGAGCAGCTCCCGCAGCTCGCGGCACTTCGCGGCGATTTCGTTTGTACTCATTGTGTGTACCTCCTTGAATTTTGGGAGAGAGCCGGGGGCTTTACGGCGCTGTGTCACTTCCCGTCCGCGTTTCCGCATCCCTTGCCGGTCTTGTCTTGCGTTCTTGGTTCAGCTCTCGCTTACTACGTCCGCCTTGTCTCTCCCTTGCTGTGATTGTATTATAGCATATATGTACCCATATATCAAGACGCAAGGATACACAAATATATGTGCCCATATTTGTTGATAATTATATATGGACACATATAGACTTATGTGCTATAATATAACTATAATGGGAGGAGAGACCGAAGTTTTTGCGGTCCCCCGGAAGGAGCTGATTATATGGCTGAGCGCAAGGTCAGCGAGGCGCAGCGCAAGGCAACGGACAAGTACCTCGAAAAGTTCGACGAGATAAGGATTCGCGTTCCCGCAGGGCGCAAGCCTGAGATTAAAGCTCACGCCCAAAAGCTAGGACAAAGCATGAACAGCTTTGTTATCAACGCCATAGACGAGGCAA
>ENA-UOJL01002128-UOJL01002128.1-human-gut-metagenome-genome-assembly--contig:-P47-NODE-2128-length-17439-cov-8.132593_pt1 | contig 17439 bp, 19 predicted proteins | sample MGYA00242347_ERZ723894 | MGnify/ENA metagenome assembly ERZ723894
GCGCCCTGGTCGCCCTTCGGCCCGGTCGGGCCGGTGGGACCAGGCACGGTGCTGGGAGCGCCTTGCGGCCCAGTCGGGCCAGCTGGGCCCTGAATAGGTCCGTTATTGATCCAGCCCGCATCGCTCCATATGTATATGTCATAAGGTTCTGCGCTGCCTACACCGTAGGCGTCGCCTATTGAGGGGTTCAGCACCCCGCTCTGAAGGTCTTCGAGCGTTATGAAATAACCGAGAATACGGAATCCGTTGCCTTGCGGCCCAGCAGGTCCCGTTGGGCCTGTCGGACCCGTAGGGCCGGTTGCTCCCGCTGCTCCCGGAGAGCCCGTCGGACCGGTTGGGCCAATCTCGCCGGTCGCGCCCTGCTCGCCCTGGTCGCCCTTCGGGCCAGTTGGACCTGTGGGGCCTGTAGCTCCGGCCGCTCCGGAGGCACCTGCCGGCCCGGTCGGGCCGATCTCGCCAGCAGCGCCCCGGTCACCCTGGTCGCCCTTCGGCCCGGTCGGACCTGTGGGACCAGCTGCTCCGTCTGATCCGGGAGCACCCGTCGGCCCGGTCGGGCCGATCTCACCGGCAGCACCCCGGTCGCCCTGATTGCCCTTCGGTCCGGTTGGACCTGTGGGGCCTGTAGCTCCGGCCGCCCCGGGGGCACCCGTCGGCCCGGTGGGGCCGATCTCGCCGGCCTTGCCATTCTCACCCGGCTCACCTTTCGGCCCAGTTGGTCCCGTTGGACCAGTGGGACCTCCGGACGGGCCAGTCGGGCCCGTGGGACCGGGGACGCCTGCCGCGAGCACTCCTGTATCGATGTACAGCCCCTTGTCGGGATCCCATGTCAGCCAGGTCTGTGCAGCTGATATCATCGGCTGATGCACAGCGGCGCTCTCTGCGCGGTCTGCCGCCGCCTCTGCACGTTTAGCGTCATTGCCGGCTGTGGTGACCCAATCCGGCGCAGGGGCCGGCGGAGGCGCCACAGGGGCGCCCAGGGCCCGGCTGGTGGCCGTATTGATAACGGCAGACTTGCAGATCACATCGTCAAGATACAGCCGTACCTCAAGCATGCCGGTTCCTGGCACGGCCAGGTCGGAGCTATTTGGCAGCCATGCTATGACCTGCTCGCTGGAATTGACGATAACCGGATATACCTGGCCGTCCGGCCTGCGGAATACCACCGATACAGATGCCCCTGGCAGCTCCGCAAGCCAGGCCGAGACATCGATGTTCAGCTCCCGGTATAGGTTTTCGCCCATGCGGCCAACCTCCACATAGCCGATGGGCGGATTACATACGTTGATGGTCAATGTGAGCCTCCTATGCTATTAGGCCGTATTTATTCTTCAGGATGCCAATGAGATTATTAAGCGCGTACAGATAATTGTTAGCATTTACGGACGAGTACGACATGTTATTTGAGCTGAGCGACAGCGTTTGCTTCGTTGCTCCGGAGGCACCGAAAAAGCTAAGCGTGCCTCTTGTACCGCAGATTCTGCTTGTGCCGTCTCCTGTATACAGTGAGTACCACGGCACCGAGCTTGTCCCAAGACTGTACGGATATACGCTGGAGCTTGCATGCGGCACCAGAGCACGGCTCGTATTCAGGTCGATGTAATTTGTTGCGGCCTGATAGAGCCTGGTTGCTGATGGATTTCCCCACTTCAGCGCATAGTTTGTTGTACCAGACTTAAGCAGGCACTGGCCGTCGCTGCCTCCGGACGGGATATGGTTTTTAGGAGCATCCGCCCACTTGATGGCATAGTTGGCAGAGCCGCTCTTCACGAGCATCTGGCCATCACTTCCACCGGTAGGGATCCGTTCTGTCGGTCCATCTATCCATTTGAGTGCGCGCGAGGCGGAGCCGTTTTTCGCCAGCAGCTGGCCGTTGCTGCCGCCGTCTGGGATGTGGTCGACGGGAGCGTCTGCCCATTTGAGGGAGTAGTCTGTCGAACCGTCTTTGACGAGCATCTGGCCGCTGCTGCCTCCCGAGGGGATGTAGCTATTGGGGGTTGTCCACTCCACATCGAAGGGTTCATTCGTGCGTTTGGACAGCAGCTGCCCTTTTGTCCCTCCTGTGGGTATGCCCTTCATGTCAGCCCACTTTGAGGCGATACCCTCATTGCCGTCCTTGGTCAGCACCTGGCCATCCGTTCCGCCTGCTGGCAGAATGGCATCGGCGTTGGGGTTGCCCACCGGATACTCAACGACATAGGTACCTGAGTCTTTGATTATGCGAACTCGCTGTCCGGGAGCAAAGATGCAGAACGAATTGCACTTATAATGCTTTTCAGACGCGGTCTCCTCGCCGTCGAATATCAGCGTTATTCCGTCGTCGTAGATCTGGTCAATAGTCGCAAATGAGTACGAGAGATCTTCACTGCTCATATCAACACCACCTGTCTGAGCGTGTGCGACATCGTCTGTCCTCCGGAGAGAGTCAGGTACCAGCCGGTCTCCTGATAGATCCCGCTCAGCTCCGTCCGGCTTATGGCCACTACGTCGCCCACGCCGTGTCCAGGCTCCGCCAGCGTCGTCACCGTGACGGTCTTACTGGTAAGCATGCTCTCAAAAGCAAGGTGCTCAGCATAGCGCTGCAGCTCCTCCTGGGACGCTATATTGTCCAGCTGCACGACTGTGGGTATGCGCCGCCGGCGGCGCACGGTGGACAGCGCCGACGTTGGATTGTCGTTGACCGCCGTCGCCGTCATCGGCTCCTCGAGATCCGGATTGGATACCGTGCAGATAAAGACGTTTGGCGCGTCATAGATATCGAGCTCTGACTCGCTGTCAGGCATCAGCACCGACAGCGGCGTCCCGTCCGTGTATGTGTGTGCAATACGCTCTGCGCTGGGCTCCTGGCGCGGCTGGAGCACGGCTGTGCCGCGCGGGTCGAACCAGATATCGTTGTAATTGATCTCGGCCAGCAGAGTATTGATAATGGTCAGGTAGGGAGTGCCTATCGCCCAGTCCTCACGGTCGGTGGCGAGGGTCAGAGCACTCGGCGTCTCCATGACCATGCCTATGCCGGCAGAGACCAGCAGCTGCTTGACCGCGTCGAGGTATTTCGTACCCGCGGACCAGTGCAGCAGCGTCTCGGTCTTGGCCTGCTGCAGCTTGACGCCGCGGTCATAGGCCTCCACTCGGTCGAGGTCCGCGCCGTAGCCTTTTGAGGACGTTGTGACCGTGCCAGGCACAAACACGCCGATGGGCGTCTCCACGCCGTCGATTATGAGCACAGGCTGAAGTTCATCATTGAGGTAGTCGATCTCGCCGGTGTGGAGAAACACGCCGGCGAGACTTGTTTTGATAGCAGATGCCGAATCGGCCATGACCGAAGGCGGGGACGACTGCGGGAACGGCAGAGAGCCGCAGCGCACACCGTCCCGAAGAATGTCCACCCGAGCCGAGATATGTCTAATCATAGGTGACCTCCTCGACATAGTTGACCCGCTGTATCGAGAAGCTGAGGGAATCGAAGAAACGCAAACTCTGTTTGTCCAAGGCCTCGAGCACACCGATGACACAGTTGCCGCGCCGGTCTTTGACGCACACCAGAGAGCCCTGGAGCGCCTCCAGCTCGGCTGATTCTGCCGGAGACGCGAACGCGCATTGCACTGACATTGTGGCGGATGTCCACTCTGAGATCTCGGCGGACGGGTACTCGGCTCCGGGCAGATACTGATAGTTCACGGTGCGGCTCGTATTGAGCGATGTGCGCCGGTCGGATGTATCGGCGTATCGCAGCCGCAGCCACTTTGCATTAGGCACCGGAGATATGCACACGGTTTCGCAGGTGGAGGCTGCTGTCACGGCGTTGGAGAGGCCATACTGGCCTGTGGCCGTGAACACTCCCCGCACTGTGTAGGCATGGCTGCCAGAGCAGAAATTGTCCGTATAGCTCTGCTCCGTGGTTTTGGCAATGGGGCGTCCATCTCGCAGCACATAGTAGGCATCATACCCGCTCGATGTCCAGCGCAGGGACACCGCGACGCCGTCGGCCGCTGTAAGGGCGATAGTCTCTCCCGCGGCGTTGCTTACCTGGACGGAGCAGGATCCCCACGGGCTCCAGAGGTTGTACTTGTTGCACACTCGGACCTTTGCCGTATATGTGCCGTCCGGGAGGTAGTCGGGCATCCGCCAGCCCTTTGCCAGGCCGTAAACTATACCGCTGCTTATGCCAGCGACAACTGCCTCCCACGCCTGCTGGTCCGTAGACTGCCAGGATATGCTCACCCGCGGTGCACTGCCGCTTGTGACCTGCACCACAGGGGCCGGCGGCGCAGCCACGACGATGATCTCGACCGGGTCGCTCCAGTCGCCCGCGGTACTGTCGGTGTTATACGTCCGGACGCGCCAGAACACAGAGCCGGAGGAGAAGGTGTTGGCCGGGACAGTGTACTCCGTCGAGTCTCCAGAAACGTGACCCAGCGCCTGCCATAACCCGTCCCCTGTGTGATACTGGAGGTCCGCGGCTGTCTGGGCCGTGCTCGTTGCGATGTTGTGTGCCCAGGAGAATTTGCAGGGAGCAGAGCCGTCGACCATGGTGCTCACCGGCGATATCGGCACAGCCTCTGGCAGGGCTTCCACGGTGCTGAGCGTGTACCAGTCAGAAACATGCGTTTGCCCCGTGTTAGTTGTAACCTCTATGCTCCACTCAATTTCATCGGCTGAGAAGGTACCGGCCGGCACCTCACATTGCTGCAAAGCACCGCAGTCTATGCTGTTGACGGTGCCTGAGCCTTTCTCTCTCCAACGAAAAACACCAGCCGTTTGCTTAATTTCACCAAAGCAAAACTGAAACTCCTCAAGCTGAACCCTCCATGAAAAAACCGTTGGGAACCCTTTGGGTACATAGCCGGAAGTCGGAGAAATGTCTGTAAGCTCGCTTCTTGCGTCAACATAGTAGGTAACTTCAATGTAGGGAGGGTTGGAGCTTTTTGGCGTCCAAACGGCAAGTGGGCCAGACGCATTGAAGAAATATCCACTAATAGATAGCGGCTTTGTAAGAAGGTCACGATAGTCGGACGTGTAAACTAACGCAGGCAACCAATCCGTCCACGGGCCGACTTCATCGAACACAGCTGAAGCGATACCACTGCCATTGCCAGGCATATTATTGTAAGTCAGGGAAGCAAAGTCTAAGTCATCGTTCTCTGCCGCCACGTTTATCCGACAATCAAAAAATAGCCGAGAATCAACACCATCAAGCCTATAGTATCCCACAAGCGATGCGCGCTCTATGCTCTTGTACCACAGGCTTTCCGGCAATGGCTCAAAACGCACAAATAGCATTCCCCGCAGGTCTTGCATAGTACTCAAGGTAACAACATCACTTGTGCGATCATTTGAATATGCGTTTCCATTGCTTACGAATACCCAGTCCACCGGGTTTAAGCGATAGGTCGCCATTAATCAACCTCCTCTGCAGGCATCATTCGGGTTTTGCGCCTGCGGTCGCGGGCCAGGCGGGCTATGTCGCTGAGCTCGGAGATCTCCCGCAGGCTCAGAGTGACATAGTACACATCACCGGTGCTGCGGGCCGACTCCTGGGCGCTCTGGATGACGGAGCCGCGCGGCAGGAACACGCGCTCCGGGCCGTTCTCGCCGACCCAGGTGACGCCGCCGGGGAAGTTCCAGTCTCCGGAGGCGTTGTACATGGACTCGAATACACGGGTTGTCGCGTTGTCTCCTCCGAACAGAGTTCCGCCTATGGCACGCCAGTCCTCTACAGCTCCGGAGAAATCCAGCTTTAGCAGGTTTATTATTGAGGAAACCGCCAATTCAATTACCTTTATTCCATCAGCAATGCCAGCGATAACTAACGCAATACCATAGAACACGGGCGAACAGGCCTTAAGTATTTCGCCCAGATTGTCGAATGCCGGGCTGAGCGCGGTGACGAGCTCCAGCAAGGAGCCAAACACGGTAACCAGACCGCTTGCAGCGAAATCTTCCTCTATTCCCTTTATTCCCTCACTTGTTTTTTCATAGAATTCCTGTAGCGCGGGTGTAAATTTCAGCGCCATTGAATTTGCGCCAGATTCAAACCTAGCCTCTACACGGTGCATTTCATCATCGAGGCCTGCCAACGTTTCAAGCTGCACATCAGTCAGGATGTCTTTAACATCTGAAGCTTCATCGTAAAAAGCTTGAAAGGCGTCTGTTCCCTGGACAATCAGCGGGTTCAGGTCCTGGGCAGACCGGCCGAAGATCTCCATGGACACCGCGTCGCGCTGGGTAGCGTTCTCAATCTGGCCGAGTACGTCTATGACCTCCAGGAAAACTTCCTGGGCGTCACGAAGGCTGCCGTCGGCATTCATAACCTCGATGCCCAACTGATTCCAGGTAGCTGCGGCTGTCTCAGAGCCGCTCTGTACATCGGCCATGCTCCGGATCATCTTGGCCTGGGAGCTGGCCACGGTATCAAAGGACACGCCTATCATGTCGCAGGCGTACTGATACCGCTGCACAGCCTCAGTGGACAGGCCTGTCTGCATGGCTACGTCCTGGATCTCGCCGGCTGCGGCAGCCTGCTCAAGAGTGAGATTCGCAAGCGCCTTTTCAACCTCAACGATTGCAGCCGCGGCAGCTGCGAAGGCGCCGATAAGCAGAGCCAGCTCGCCGCCGAGCGAGACCATGGAATTGAGCGTGCTCGTAGCGCCTTCGGGGAGGTTAACACCGAGCTTGCCGGTCAGGTCGTTCAGAACGTCGCCGAGGCCCTTGCCGCTGCCAATCGTATCGTCAAACCCCTCGTCTAAGTCGGCGAGATCCTCATTGTTTTTTTCCATTGCGTCAGAATTTGCCTTCAGCTCGCGTTCCATCTTCACGAGCTCCGCCTGTGCGTTATTGAGTGAGGTCTGCCAGCGTTTTGTACGGGCATCTGCCTCTCCATAACGCTCTGCGCTGTTTTTCAGTGCAGCCTGCAGGGCCTCGACCTTCTCTTTCTGTGTGAGTATCTGTCTGGAAAGGACATCGCTGCTCGCAGTAAGCGCCTCGACGCTCTTATCATTATTTTTAAACTGTTCAGAGACCAGCTTCATTTCAGAGTTGAGCACTCTGAGCGAGGCGTTTATCTCAGATACCGCCGCCTTATATTCTTTCTCTCCGTCGAGTTCGAATCTGGTCTTGATGGGCTGCGTGGCCACGCTTAACCACCCCCTCCGAGTAAATAGGCTGACAACGACTTCTGCGGCTTGTCCTCACGTTGCAGTGTCCTCCGGGGCGCGGCAGCATGCAGCAGAGCCGCAACGCGCGCAGGTGTTGCGGTGCGCCAAAAGGACCTCTCGTCGAGCTTCAGGACGCTCATCCAGGCATACAGGTACCAGGCGAAGTCGATACTGCGCGACTCCGGCTCCACCTGGTCAGTCAGTTTTTTGGGGCGTCCTCCTCTGTGGAGAGCTCTGTGTCGGCAGACATGGCTTTTCCCACCAGCCGCATGACGATCGCCTTGACCTCGTTCATCCGTACGGGTGCGAGCATGCGCCCCACCTGGCGAGAGGTATAGCGAACCTCTATCCCCTGCTCATCAGCGGAATCATTGAGCATGGCCGCGAGGAATTCCATCAGCGACCGGACGCCGGCCTTGCCCGACAGCGCCTCACTGATTTTCCCGTCAAAGGCCTCCTGGACATCGGCCAGGACGTTCATGTTGCAGCAAAGCTGAAAGGTGTGCCCGTCAAATTCAAACGGCACACGCTCAAGGCGCATATCTATCATGCCTGGGACCCTCCGAGCGCCCCATCGACCCACTTCTTGGCGTTCTCGACAGTATCGACGGTCACGACGTCGACCAGGTTTTGCGTGGCAGAGTGGTCTGCCATGAACTCGCCCGTCGTCGTGGGAGTCTGGAATGTGAGGCTGTCGCCCTTTGTCTTGTACACCATCGCCGGAAGGCCAAATATGACGCGCCGTATAAACACGCAGGTGTATTTGAGGGCGCCGTCAATCATGTCAGGAGCGTAGAACGCGCAGCCCACAGCGGAAGGCTCATCTGCGCCTGTGTAGGCAAGTCCAGTCGTGGCCGGCGTTATACCGGCAACGGTTATCGAAGTATCCTTTGCTCCGAACATCGCTTTCTGTGCTTCAGCGCGTATGTATTTGACAGCGATGCTTATAGTGCCTCCGGTGATGAGCTTCATATATTCTGCCAGCACGCCTTCAGCATAAAGGCGGCCCTCGGCATATTTGAACTGCAGGTTCACATCCATGGCGTCACCGATGGTGGTCACATCTGAGTATGAGATGGTCCCGCTTGTATTTTTGTACTTGCCGATTTTGATATATCTCAGGTCAAATGCGGGCATTATATCAGTCCTTTCTCGTGCAATATCGTGTTTGCCGCGTCCTCACAGGCGCGGATCATCTTAGGGGTAGCAGACAGCATGGCGGCGTTCCAGAAGTGCGAGCCGGGGATATAGCCGTAGGCCTTTTTGCGGCCATAGTTCAGGACAAAGCCCTTGACCGCATTCTTTACGCCCTTCTCGTCCCTGCCCTTAATGGACATGGATACGCTGTGGACTCCGTCCTTTGTGTCAACCTTTCTGTAGTAGGTAATACTGTCGCGCATGGCTCCGGTATCAATATGCCCGGCGCGCACCAGGGCGCTCCGGGCCTCTTTAACAAATATCTCGGCGCCGGCGTACAGGATCTTCTTGGTGTTCTCCTTGTCGTACAGGCCGTTGTCCTCGAGCTGACGTATCAGCTCCGGCAAGGCGCTCTCTGAATACTGAAAACTAGCCATACAGCGCCCCCGCAGCTATGGCCGTCAAGCTCGCCTGGGACTGGCGCTTGTCGTCTGAGTACTGCACGGCATCCAGCGTGGCGATCCAGCCGGCAGCCTCGAGTGCAGCCTTCACCTTTTTCATCAGCGACACATAGCTCCCGCCGGTGAAGATGTCCACGGCATAGGCCACACCCGTCTCCGCCTCCACACCTTCGGCGTATATCTGCCCGGTCTGCCCTATGCACTGATAGGTCACGAAGGCGTCCTCAGTGCCTCTGTACGGAACCGAGGACACAGGCGCTCCAATGTCCGCAAGGGCTTCAGCTATCGGTATCATGCTTTGCCTCCTCAACCGGGAACACCGTCTCAGACAGTCTGAGCGACAGCAGCTGCACAGGCAGCCCGTCGGAGTTTTGCTTGCGCTGGATCTGCACTATGCGATACTGGGCCCCGTCGACCAGGCAAAACTGCTCAGCGCTTATCGGCGCCGGCCACATCTCGGCGGCAATGTCCACGCGCTCACCTGCCTGCAGCGCGGCGTAGTATCGTGTCACGCCGACGGTGGATTCGCCGAAGTAATAGCTCCGGCTCGGGCGCAGACAGCGGGGCTCGGCCTCAGTATCAAGTGTGCAGACAGTCAGCACGCGATCATAGATCATGCGCTGCCACCTGCCTGAGCGATCTTGCGGTCATTGAGCTCCGCCCGGATCATGCGGGGCATGCCCGAGGCGTCCGGGTTTGCCCGCCGGCGATATATCCAGGCGGCATACATGGAGAGTAGCGCGTCATCCTCAGGGGCGTCCGGATTGAGCCGGACGCCTTCTCTCGATATCGCCGCATGAGCCATTGACAGGTAGTGGTCAAGCTGCACCTCCTGCTCGGGCGTGGGATGCAGCAGGCCGAGATCGGTCTGCAAAAGGATCCTCTGGTTTGCCGTAGGCGTCACTCGGCCCACCTCCTTTCTCTATCAAGCGCCGGCAGTGACGGTCGCAGTGCCGACCTTTATGGCCTTGCCATCGGAGCCGAGCTCAATGACGGTGATGATGGCTCCAGTCGCGGCCTCGACGGTCTTATTGCTGGGCAGGTCCGCCCACGACTTATCCGGCTCCATGCCGTTGGGCACGGTCACGGACTGGCCGCCGACTTTGTACATGAGCTTGGAACTCCCCGCATTGCCCGCTACGGCAACAGTCGTCTTGCCAGAATCGCCAGCCGAAGTCGTCACGATGAGGGTACCAATGTTGGTGTTGGCATGGTCAAAACCGAAAGCTACAGACGTGGTCGGCGCCGTGTTGTTATAGTTCAGCAGCACAAACCCTTCGCCGCGTGCAGGCTTGCCGTCATACCTCTGCGTTGCCTTGAACACAGTGCAGTCCTGGATAAACAGCGGGATATCCGAAGACTCGATTTTAGCGCCGCTCCGCTCTGCTAGAGTCATAAGGGAAAGATAGCCGCCGGCTATATCGTGGTCCTTCATGAAGTTGAGCTCAACGATTTGGCCACCAAGCACAGGCATGATGTTCGACATACCTGCAGTCAGGGCAGCATTCGAGTTAAAGGCCATACAACGGCTCAGAAGGTCTATCCGCGTCTTGTGGTTCATAACCCAAACCGGGTCACCAATCGCATAGTCAGGCGAGGCTATACCCAGGGCTACAATGAGCGTCTGGAAAAACTCTGTACCAGTCTTACCGCCGATGTCGAGCTTCAGTACGTTGGAAGCGGAAAGATCCGTAAAGGTGCCCTGGTTCTTCCCCCACCATGTGGGCTGGCTCTTGGCAGCGAGGCGGGTGACAAAGCCGACAGGCATCTTCTCTCCCGTACCATAGACCAGGGCCTTGTCAGCGCCCAAACCTATGGACTGTCCCAGGATATCAATGACAGAGGCCAGCAGAGCCAGGTCGTCGTCATCTTCCAGCGTAGAATTCGATATGGCCACATAGCCACCGACCTTATAGCCGTCCATCTCGAGCTGCGTAAACACGATATCAAGCTCGTTCAGTGCCCCGACAGCCTCTGTCCATATCGCCTCCGGGATGGTTCCGGCTATATTCTGCCTGGATGTGCCTTTTACCGGCTTGACGGTAACGAACTTGATGAGCTTGGAATAACGATCCACGTTATTCCTGAGGACCCCGAACAGAACATCCGGAATCCCGAGCTCGCCGCCCTTGACAGAACGATTTGTGCCTCGCAGATCGCGCAGATTACATATGAAAGTCCGCACGTCATCACGGGCGACGAGAGCCGAGCGCTGTTCGGGAGTCTCGCCCAAAACGCTCAGTGCCCTTGTGTAGTTGCATATGTTCGGCACAGGATTCGCCACAGAATCACTCCTTTTCTTCACATCTGCGCCGGGCTCGGCGCTTCTTGCGGCCTTGCCGGCCGCTTCGATTTCTGCAATCTGCCTCTCCAGCTCGGCGATCTCGCCAGATATGCGGGTCTGCTCGCTCGCGTTGGTTTCCCGCGTCTGCTCGAATTCGCTTACAAGCGTTTCCACGACTTCGCGCTCCTCATCAGTCGCGGCCTCGTTTATCGCCTGTTCAAGCTCCGCCTCGCGAGCCTCAAAGCCGGCTGCGTCGGCACGCAGCTGTTCCAGCTCGGCCTGCAGGGGCTCGATCCTCTTGCGGAGAACGAGTACTTTAAGTGCCATTGCTACCTCCTAATCTTCGTCTCATTTCAGCGCGCCAAAGCTCCAGGCGGCGCCGGTTGATGGTCTCCAGGTCCCTGCGCCTGGCTTCTATGCCAGTGTCCTCATACGCCGGGAACGTGCAGGGGCTGACCTCGTAGAGAGGGTTGACCTTTTCGATCTCCCAGCGGCATTTGCCGTCACCCAGCTCGATATACCGCTCAGATTCGATTTCAAAGCCAAACGAGCACTGGCTCACGTCTCCGCGCTTGACGCGGGCATAGAGGTCCATCGCCGCTCGGTCTTCCTGATTGATTGTGATGCGTCCCCACAGTCCTCTGGAGTCCTGTTTCAGGGTCAGAGTGCCGGCGCGGGTGCGGCCCAGGACGAGGTCTGTATTGTGGTTTACCAGCGCGCGCACGTCACCGGACACAGATTCGTCAAAAGCACCAGGCAGGATAACTTCCGATGCTCCCGGCCAAAACTCGTAGGGGCTATTGAAAACGGCAAAGTATCCCTCGATATAGAGCTCTCCGCCCTCCTCGCGCGTGGAATACTCGACCGGCAAGCAGCGGCGCTGCCTGTTAGTTCTATCTGCTCCGGGCATATCAGTCCTCCTCACTTTGCAGCTTTTTCTGATTGCCGATCATGCCGGCGGGGATATAGTTCTCCAGGATAACGCGCTCATCCAGGCCGGGCTCCGGCGGCAGGTCAAGCCAGTCGCGGACCTCGTTGCCCGTCATTATGCCGCGGACATACTGGTCGTCGCCGACCGAGGCCAGTGTCTTGAGGTCATAGGCGTAAAGTCTGCGGGTGTTGAACTTCCAGTACCAGCGCTCGGAGATCAGGAGCTTCTTTGTAAGCTCCTGTGCGATGCCGTTCGCTATTGGCTGGGCAGTCGTGCGGATAAAGTTGTTGTACGCCGCCTCGCTGTACTCCCCCACGCCGAGGAAATACGGCGGCACCCGTATTGCAGCCGCGACGCAGCGCTTGTCCATCTCCACGCTGGACGATATCGCAATGTCGGCCAGGGACAGCGGTTTGACCGTGACAACGTCCATGAGCTCCGCGGGGATCATCCAGGGCTCGCCGGCGCGCTGCGTCTGTATGTACTCATGCATCAGCTTCTCGCGGCCAGACGGATCTCTTAGTTCCTCGGAATTGGAGTCCACCTTGATGATCACGCTCGGCATCCAGCGTGAGGACATAAAGGCGTTTGTGGTCGCCGCGGCCTGACGCAGATTCTTAAGCACCTCGCGCAGCTGCACGCGCGGGCCTCTGCCCCGCCACGGCGCAGCCGGATCCGGATGCAGCCGGAAGTGCAGTACATTATCAGGCGCAAACATCTGGCCTCGCCATTGGATGGAATAGCTCAGGCCGTTGTCCTGCGGCAGCGTCGTCGCGCCCGGCATGGGCAGCAGCTCCTCTATCCGACCGTTATGGGAAGCGGGAAGAACGAAGGCGTTGCCGTCCCCGGATGTGAACATCGTGGTCACGATCCAGCTGACCCAGGTCTGGCGTGTCCCCAGACTGTACGGAGTGATATCGATCATGCGCGACAGTTCGTTTTTGAGCCGCTTGTCGCCCTCGTCGGTGTTCTCCATGAGCCATATTGTGGCGTCGGATATGATATCGGCCACCATGCCGACGGCATTGGCGACGTCCGGCGAGTCGATGAGCCTCGAATATCCGGGCACAGTGAGGTCCGAGTCTGTGTCGGCCAGCGTTATCCATCGCGTCCCGGTCGACAGCGGGGCATCCCGCGAGCGCGGGACCGGCTTAACTCGCAATTAATCACCCTCCTTCTGAGCGCCGAACCAGCCGGCGCCTTTCTTTTTGGCCTCAAGGTCTATGAGATAGGTGCAGGCTGCGAACACTGCGCAGTCGAACACATCTATGCGCAGATTCGGAGCCAGCTTGTCGTAATACGTCACGTCATCGGCCTTGTCGACGCCGTGGACGTTCTGGACGCAGTATTCAAACGGCTCAGCATGGCAGTAATACAGCGTGCCGGCCTTGGCAGAGTTCATGAGGTAGTGGAACCCCTCATTTTTGAGCAGAGCCGTCTGCGGCTGGTCCCGGACGGTAAAGTGCGCCGCCTTCATGCCGATGTAATACTCGCGGCAGAATTTGCGGTCGTGTCCCACCCGGCGCACCTTGAAACCGCGCGTGCGCATGTCCGTGAACCACCGGACCACGTCAGCGTGATTTGTGACCTTGTCGTTTGTCATGTCCAGCCAGTGGTCGTCGAGCCAGCCGAACAGAGGTATCTGGTCCTGCTCTGCCTTTACGAGCGCAGCCGGACGTGGGAACCAGCAGTGAGGGACGATGATGTCCACGCCCTGGTAGTGGCCGAACAGGCACGCTGCGGTGAGGTCATGCAGCTTTGAGAGGTCGGCGCCGCCGTACCACTCGACCGGCAGTCTGGCAAGCTGGTCAAGCGTCCAGTCATACTTGGCGTCAGACGCACGCCACTCCTCGATGTCGAAATACGCACGCAGCGACTGGATAAAGACATTGAGGCTCTTGGTCAGGAACTCCGGTCTCATCTGGGGATCCTCGCGGGCAAGCTGCGCGTCGGCGATCATGTCCGCCGGGCGGATGCTCGCGCCCCAGCCCGGATTACAGGCCTGCATGACAGCCGGGTCATCATAGTCTACTTCGCCGTTCGCGCCCTGCTCGGCCGCGGCTATGAATACGAAGGTGCGGTCAGCTATGTCCCCGGTCACGGTACCGTCGAGGATCTTCCGGCAGAAGTCCACGCGCTGCGCACAGAAGCCGAGCTCCAGCGAGCCGGCAGTCGAGATGCCGATGACGAGCTTGTTGGAGTACGCCTTGGTCGCGTCCTTGAGCACCTGGTACTGCTTGGCGCTCTTGTAGGTATGCATCTCGTCAGCGAGGATGATGTTTGCGTTGAACGAGTCCTGACGGTCGGGCGACGTAGCCAGGGCATTGATAGAGATATACCCGTCCCCGACATCGCCCGATATGCTGTGCTCATTGTTGCTGCCTATAATCCGCAGCCCGTTGTCGGGATCCTCGTCTACGGATATGCCTAGGCGCTTCACGTTGAATTTGAGGAAGTCAAAGCCCTCCAGGGCCTGCTTCAGCGCGCCGCCGACCTCATACACCTTTGAGCCCGACATCCGGTAATAGAGGGCAAAGGCCCAGGCCAGTGCCGCGGCGAAGGTGGTCTTGACGTTCTTGCGCGGGACAAATATCAGGGCCTCAACATATCGCCGCAGCTGTGTGCCCGGCTGATAAAAACCCATGATGTTGTAAACGCAGAACTTGTGATACGGCAGCAGCTCGAAGGGGCGTCCGCGCATGGGCAAGCCCTCGAGGTCCTCGCCCTGCTGGTGGCATATCGTAGTCTCGATGAGCGCGATTATCAGGTTGGCCTCTTCCGCCCGGAAGTCCCAGCGCCCCGTGTCCAAATCGGACACATATCTGGCGCAGGCCTGGCGGATCTCGGTGCAGGCGGGGACTTCGCCGGACAGGACGCCCTCAACATAGGCGTCGACAGCAGCCTGGTAGTCTGCCGCTTTGGCAATGGCCGTTTCCTTGGCCGTATCCAGCAGCGCCTCTATCGGGCTTCCCGACGAGGTATTTGCTTCAACAGCGCTTCTGGCCTTTTTCAGCCCTGCGGGAGTCAGGCCCAGCTGAGTGCGCAATGCCAGGACATCCGCACGCAGCTTCTCGACGGACGACCAGTACGGGTCTTTCGCCATGTACTCGGCTCCGGCCTTGTTGGTCATGCGGGCCACCATCTGGCCGCCCTGCCTGCGCCATTCCTTTTCCGCTCTGGAGAGCTGGCGTTCAGTCTTGGCCAGGGCCTTGATGGTCGGCTCGTATATCTCGTTGTAGGTGTCCACGGCGCGCATTGCGTCGCGGATCATGTCCTCTCTGGCCAATTCACCGCCTCCGGCCCATTCGCGCGGGCGCGTCGTTCACGGGCGCTGCCCGCGCGCGAGTTCTTGTTTCCGTTTCTCCTGAGCGCCGAATTTTACCCCCCCCTCGAAATTTTTGTCCGCTGTCGGAAACGGGGCCGCTGCCAGTGCTCAAGGGCAAAGATTTTCAGCCTCAGGGGGTGGGGGGATAGTCCGTCGGCGCCATGACTCGCCGAGCGCCGAGAGACTGCCGTCGTCGTTATGCATCGCGCGGTGCGCCTCAGCCGACAGGCTCAGGAGGTTCCAGTCAGCCCAGGCATATTCTGGCCAATCCTCGGCCGGCCAGATGTGGTGAACGACAGTCGCCTCAACGTTGCGACCGTAGCGCCGCGCCTCGCGGCAGCGGTACCCGTCACGGCGCAGGATGCGCGGCCTGACATAGACACGCCATCGTCGGCTCTCGTACCCGTCCCACATTCAGCACACCTCCCGGCGGCAAACAAAAAAGCGCCTGCCTCCGACACATAGTCGAAGTCAGGCGCTGGCACTTTGGCACTGGCACTCGCCGTCTGCGATTGTCACGAGGAGCTGGCGCTTGCAGCGTCGGCACCACACCGGCAGTTTCGCTGCTCGGGTATCCGGCAGGATAACCTGGTCTGTGCGGCTGCCGCATATCGGGCAGACGATTCGTCCTCCTCGCACTTCCAGTTTACCCAGCGCGCCTAATTGCGTCAAGCGTTTTCGTGTACCTTCCGTCATTTTCTCGTACCTCCCGCCTAAAGATATACACAACCCCAAGTCAGAAAAAATAATAGCTATTCGATTTTTCGGCGTCTGCGAGCAGGCTCTGGCCGCGGCTCGGGCAGCAGATACGATATATATGTGTAGCAGCCGTATCCATTCTGCCGCTCGTCTCGGTCCAGGATCACAGCTCCCGGCGGCGCTGTGATAGTCACATTGTCGTCGACCAGCTGCGACTCCCGCACAGGCTTGGCAAGGTTGCGAGAGCCGACATACCCCTTGTCACCGACCGCAATTACCTTTGAATCAGCGTCCGGGTTGCGCTCTCGTACCATGTACTGCGCGATCTCCATGAAATCATCGCGGCCGTAGTGCTCGCTGTCCGAGAGCTGGGAGATCTCTATGTTGTCTCCCCACTCCCAAAGTGAGCGAATCAGCTCATAGTCCGCCCGGCCGGACGTGGCATTGATGACCATGTGGAAATGATACCGCCTGGAGCCGTCGTCCTGGAGCTCATGTATCGAATAGACGTAGCGCAGCTCCTCCCCATCCGCACGCCGCCGAGCCCGCAGCCGGTCCATGAATCGGGCCATGATCTTCTTGCAGGCCTTGCGGTTTGGAGGCAGGTGAGCGTCATCAAAGCCGAGGGTGATCCACAGGTCGTGCCTTTTGAAATTGGCACAGAGCAGCAGCTGCAGCTGCTTCCACATCGCTTTGAAGTTCAGCTTCTGTCTTGCCGCGCTGCTGCACTTGGCTTTCTCCGCACGCTCTCTTGGAGAGTCCGCCGCCATGGCCTGGGTATAGCACACGCCGTACACGAGCCGACCGGCTGTCACCGTGATGAGGCGTTTAGTCTTTGCTATGGCGGCCGCCCCCCTTTACGCGCGAAGGCGAGGCCGCAGCCTCGCCTTCCCTTTTCTGTTGTTCCCGAGGCTGCCGGAACGAGCAGCCTTCCGGCCCGGCCGATCCCCTGGCTACGCACCAAGGGTGGTTGAGGATGTCGCACACGGCGCTGCCGCCCGGCAGCCGGCGAAATGATTTGCAGTCAACGCTCCGCCCGTCGGCGTCTGACGCAAGCCTAAACTTTATCCTTGGCACTGGCCTTCCTCCCATCTTCAGCGGTTTTTCGTGTTCGCACCCGATATGAGTACCCATCCCGCGACCGCCCGCAGCAAGCACAGTGTACCTTGTGCAGGAGCTGCTCCGCGTCGAGCTCGGTCACCTCTTCAAACTTCGGGCTGCAGGTCACGCACAGCGTAATATGACGTTCAGTTTTCACAAGGCAGTCTCCCCTTCCGGTATGACGACATCCGGTATGTAATAATAATGGCCATCACCGCCGCCATGGCTCCGGCATAGCCCGTCCATGAGCGTATGCGCATGTACCCGCAAAGCGGCACATCGAGCCAGCAGCATGCGATCCAGCCAATGAGCTCGGACCACATCGCCCAGAACAGGCGGTCAATTTGTTT
>ENA-UOJL01002149-UOJL01002149.1-human-gut-metagenome-genome-assembly--contig:-P47-NODE-2149-length-17287-cov-5.395543_pt1 | contig 17287 bp, 13 predicted proteins | sample MGYA00242347_ERZ723894 | MGnify/ENA metagenome assembly ERZ723894
CAGGCATCCCGGTGATCGCTGTACTCCGTGGCAAAGATCCGGGTGTCAAAGCTCTGGTTTTTCAGCCGGGCTTCGTTCTGGGGATACTGGCCAATGTCCTCTGCCGTGTTGCACTCAAAGGCGGTCATCCGCTTCCGGCTGGCCCGGTTCATGATCTTATCCACGGCCACATATCCGTTGGTCAGGCTGTATTCGTATTCCAGCAGCCGCATGGTTAACAGCTTGTACCCGCCAAATCCGGCGCCCAAAGCCACCAGGATCGTCAACATCGGGAAGGGAACCAGCATAAAGCCCACCACAAAACCGATCAACACCGCCACGATCATGCCAACCACGATGCCCAGCAAGATCAGCACATCGGTGGACTCGAATTTTTTCTTTATCATGCGCTCGATAAATACGTCACCCATTTTTAGATTCCATCCTTTCATTGTGGCGCCCAGAAACACACGTTTCACGGCGCTCCATGGGATGTATCATACCACAAATTTTCACAGGATTCAATAAAACTTTTGTGAACGAAGGGAAAACACCCCGGAAACCATCCCCAAAAAGTCCGTTCGCCCCCTTTCCCCATAAAATCCGGGTTTCCACTTGAATCGGCCAGGGTTTTGTGGTATGATAAATAAAACGCGTGGAAGAAAGAAAGTACCCTTGTTTTACCCGGGCAGAGAGACCGCGTCACCGGCTGCAAGCGTGGTTCCGTGGCTGACGGGGGGAAGTTCCTTTCGGAGCGGCGGCGCTGAATTTCCCAGTAGGCGCCGACGGAAACAGGCACCGTTACAGGCCGGCAAAGGGCAGGACGCTTTTTCTTGCAGCCTGCTGAATTTGGGTGGTACCGCGAAGAAGTCACTTCGCCCCTTATGCTGGGGGCGGAGTTTTTTTGTCCCCAAAATCTCCTACAATCAGGAAGGAAGGAACGCACATGAAGGAAACAATCGAAGCCCTGCGGCAAAGTTTTGAGAAAGAGCTGCAGGCCGCTCAGAACAGCGACGCCGTGGAAAAGCTGCGAGTCGCCTACCTGGGCAAAAAAGGTTCTGTCACTGAACTGCTCAAAGGCTTGAAGGCAGTGGCAGGCGATCAGAAAAAAGAAATGGGCCAGCTCATCAACCAACTGAAGCGCCAGGTGGAAGAGGGCATCGCTCACCAAGTGGAAGCTATCCGCGCCGCCGAAGAGGAGGCCCTGATCGCTTCCGCAGAACAATATGACGTGACTCTGCCCATGGATCAGTCCGAGGGTTCTTATCACCCCATCACTCTGGTACAGCGGCAGTTGGAAGAGATCTTCTCCTCCATGGGCTTTACCATTGAGGATTACAAGGAAATCGTCACCGACTACGAATGCTTCGAAGCGGTGAACATCCCCAAGCATCACCCTGCTCGGGATATGCAGGACACCTACTACCTCTCTAACGGCCAGCTTTTAAAGACCCACACCTCCGCTGCCCAGAACGCCATTATGAAAAAGTACGGCGCTCCCCTGCGGGCTGTGTTCCCCGGCCGCTGCTTCCGCAACGAGGCCACCGACGCCTGCCACGAGAACACCTTCTTCCAGATGGAAGGCCTGATGATCGACAAAAACATCTCCATCTCCAACTTGATCTATTTCATGAAGACCATGCTCTCCGAGGTATTCGAGCGGGACATCACCGTGCGGCTGCGCCCCGGGTTCTTCCCCTTCGTGGAACCTGGCTTTGAGCTGGACATCTCCTGCCTGATCTGCGGCGGCGAGGGCTGCCCCTCCTGCAAGAACTCCGGCTGGCTGGAACTGTGCCCCTGCGGCATGATCCATCCCAATGTGCTGAAAATGGGCGGCATCGATCCGGAAGAGTACACCGGTTTCGCCTTTGGCCTGGGCCTGACCCGTCTGGCTATGATGAAATACGGCATCAAGGACATCCGGGACCTGAACAGCGGCAACCTGAAAGCCCTGTCCCAGTTCCGGCATGAATAAGAGAGGGGGAAGAAAGCCATGTTTATTTCTATGAACTGGATCGGGGATTTCGTGGACCTGTCCGGCCTGGACTTGGAAGCCTTGATCCATCGTTTCACTCTGTCCACCGCTGAGGTGGAGGACGTTTACCACATGGGCGAGAATCTGCGGGACGTTGTGGCCGGCAAGATCCTCTCTGTGGAAAATCATCCCAATTCCAAAAAACTCCACCTGCTGAAAGTGGATGGCGGAGATAAAATTTACGACGTTGTTTGCGGCGCTCCCAACGTGCGGGAAGGCATGATCGTTCCCTTTGTGAAAGAGGGCGGCATGGTCAGCGGCCAGGACATCACCTGCGCCACCATTGCCGGATACGAATCCCACGGCATGTGCTGCTCGGAAAAAGAACTGGGTATTTCCGACGACCACTCCGGTCTGATGGAACTGCCGGAGGACACCCAGGTGGGCAAGGACATCTGTGAGCTGTACGCCATCAAAGACACGGTGTTTGAGGTGGACAACAAGTCCCTGACAAACCGCCCGGACCTGTGGGGCCACTACGGCATTGCCCGGGAGTTCGCAGCCCTCACCGGCCGGGAACTCAAGCCCTTGGAGACCGTTTCCCTGGAAGCCTACGACAACCTGGATCCCATTCAGATCGACGTACAGGACAAAGAGCTGTGCTTCCGTTACACCGGCCTGAAAGTGCGGAACATCCAGAAAAAGGTCAGCCCCGTGGACATGCGTATTCGTCTGTTCTACTGCGGCAGCCGGGCCATCAACCTGCTGGCCGACCTGACCAACTACCTGATGCTGGAAATGGGCCAGCCCATGCACGCTTTCGACTGCGCCAAGGTGGACCAGATCGAGGTAAAGCGTTTTGACAAGCCCTTCCAGTTCACCACCCTGGACGGCCAGGAGCGCACCGTGGACGAAAACACCCTGATGATCTGCTGCAAGGGCGAGCCTGTGGCCATTGCGGGCATCATGGGCGGCCTGGACTCCGAGATCGAGGACGACACCGACAGCCTGCTGCTGGAGAGCGCCAACTTTGACGCGGTCAGCGTGCGGAAGTCCTCCACCCGTCTGGGCCTGCGCACCGACGCCTCCATGCGGTACGAAAAGACTCTGGACCCGGAGATGTGCCCCACTGCCATCGGCCGGTTTATGAAGCTGCTGCTGGACATCGACCCCAACGCCCAGGTGATCTCCCGGTTGACGGACGTGTACTGCAAGCGGTATCCCCAGGTGTCCCTGAGCTTTGACAAGGCCTATGTGGACCGGTACACCGGCATTGAGATTGGCAACGACCAGATCCTCAGCACTCTGCGTTCTCTGGGCTTTGGCGCCGAATTTGACGGCAGCCAGTTCCAGGTGGAAGTCCCCTCTTGGCGTGCCACCAAAGATGTGACCATCAAGGCGGACATCATCGAAGAGATCACCCGTATTTACGGTTACGATAACTTCCAGATCACCACCACTCACAGCGCTTTGTATCCGGAAAAGCGCAGCGCTGGAAATAAAGCCGATAATTTTGCCAAAGATATTCTTGTGCAGCGGTTCCATCTGCATGAAGTTCATTCCTATATCTGGTTCGACGCCAAGAAGTGCAAGGACTTGGGCATCGCGCTGGAAGAGAACGTGAAGCTGCTCTCCCCCCAGAGCCCGGACCTGGAGACCCTGCGCACCAACATGGGCCCCACCCTCCTGGCATTTGTCAACGAAAACAAATCCTTTGCCCCGGATTTCGGCATCTTTGAGATCGGCCGTGTCTGCGAAGGCGTGAAAGAGGACGGCCTGTGCAACGAACGGAAAAAGCTGGGCGTAGCTCTGTACAGCCGGACCCGCAGCGAAAAAGAGCTGTATTTGGAACTGTTGGAGATGATCACCACTCTGGGTCGGGACATCAAACGCGCGGAATTCACCTACCAGAACGTGGAACCCCGTCACGCTTGGCAGCATCCCCGGAACACCGCCAGCATCTCCTTTGACGGCAAAGAACTGGGTTGGCTGTGCGCCCTGCATCCCTCGGTAGGCTCCAAGCTGGACAAGAAAGCTGCTGTGGTCTGCGCGCAGCTGGACATGGACGCGTTTGCCGCCATCCCCGGCACGGACATTGCCTATCGGGAGCCTTCCCGCTTCCCGGGCATTGACATCGACCTGTCCCTTGTCATGCCTGAGGGCTTGACCTTTGCTCAGCTGGCTCCCGCTTGGGAGGACATGGACCCCGACACCCTTACCGGTGTGACCCTGATCGACTCCTTCCAGCAAAACGGCAAGATGAGCATCACCCTGCGGTTTGCCTTCTCCTCCAACGATCGCACCCTCTCCAAGGAAGAGGTTCAGCCCTGGGTGGACGGCATTGTGGAAAAGGCCGGTAAAGTGGGCGCCGTTTTGCGGTCTTAAGCCTACCGCCAGGGCCATTCCCGCAAAAAGGGGTTGCAATCATTTCGCAATTCCTGTATGATATAAGGTAGGAAATTTTGGGACGATACGGAGGTGTTCCCCATGCCGGAAGATTATTCCAACAACACCATTACCTTTTCCATGGAAGAGGTGCGCGAAGCAGACATGAAGCGGATTCTGCTGACGGTTTACGATGCGCTGAAGGAAAAGGGGTATAATCCCATCAGTCAGATCGTGGGATACATCCTCTCGGAAGACCCCACCTATATCACGACCCACAACAACGCCCGCAGCCTCATTCGCCGGATCGACCGCGACGAGCTTTTGAAAGCCATGGTGCGTTCTTACCTGGGCGAGTGATTCTACAGCAAACTTAGAAAGAGCGGTGATTCTTTGAGCGAGCAGAAAAAACAGAGCTTCCCCACCTACAAGGGAAAGCCCCTGGTGCGCAGCGGGGATACCATCTACTATGGCAGCATGAAGGACAAATACGTCATTAAGATGGATATTAAGTCCAAGAAAAAAGTGGGCGACCTGGAAGTGGCCGACAAGGTCATTGTCCAGCTGATGTATACTGACCCGGAGATCCGCACCCGGAAGCAGATCGTAAAAACCAGCGAGAAAAACGGCCTGTATCTGGCCTTGGATATTGCCGAGGCTTGGCTCAGCCGGGCGCTGGCAGAATAAAAAGCTGAAAAAAGGACCATCCCACAAGGGATGGTCCTTATTAATGCCCTCAAAATCCTGGGCAGCATATTCTGTTACATCACTTGCGCGCCGCTGAGATAGGCACAATAGTAGATCCCCAGGAAAATTCCTTCTCCCGCCAAAATCCCATCCCGCAGCCCAGGCTTTTTCCGCGTAAACCTGGCCAGGAACAAAAACACCGGGAAACAGCAGGAAAGATACCTTCCGGCGCTGAGCAGCCAGGAAAGAGAATAGGTGGCCACAAACAGCCCAAAGGCGTATACCAGCAAGCTGGGGGGATTTTTCAAATCCAAGGCAGCCACAAACAGCACCACCCAGAAAAGCACGAAAAGAACCAGGGCTGGAAACCAAGTGGCCCAGCCAAAAGAACGGGACACATTGGTCACAAAGTAGTGCAGGATATAGCCCACCACCTGGGAGATCCACTGATATCCCTGGTACCAATGGCGCTGATGGGCCACAAACGCAAAGGGATTTCCGTCCACAACCCAGTTCAGCGCCAGATACCCTGCCGTTCCCAACAGGGGAGAAACGATCAGAGGCAGCCGGAGAAGGATTCGTTTCCAGCACCGGACCAAAGATTCCCTCACCGGAAATGCAAAGGGCTTTTCCCTTGTGAGCAATTCCACCAATGCGGGAACGATCACCAGCACTCCTGTCATACGGGTCAGGGCAGCGGCTATGCCAAACGCTCCAAACAACAACCAGTTCCCTTTCCGGGCATACCAGCACGCCCCGGCGGTGCAAAACAGGAACAAGCCCTCTGTCATCACCATGCCGGAGAAAAAAGAAAAGGGGAACAGGGACAGATACAGCAGAAAATCCCGGGCGGTTTTGGGGTCGTAGTAATCCTCCGCCAATTTATAAAGATAGCAGCAGGCTCCTCCATAGCACAGGCAGGATAAAGTCACCCCGGCCACCACCGTATTGGGGATGACCCATTTCAAAAGCCGCACCGCCCACACGTATCCTGGAAAGAACACCAAAAACAGGTGCTGCCCATTTTCCATGTACCCGTCGTATCCTTGTTCGATCAGATGGGTGTAATGATACCCGTCCCAACGCTGGCAAAGCTGCTGAAAACAGGTTTCCAAGGTGAGATTTTCCCCGGAGAGCAGCATCACCCCCACCATTCCCGCCGCCAAAAGGAACACCCGAAATCCCAGGGAGCCCAAAAACACTTGCCACAAAGGCAGGCCGGGATCAGGACCTCCCACCGTGGGAAGCTCCACTGTTTCTTTCCACTGGGAAAGGCCCAACACGGGGAACCGCCTGCCCGAAACGCCCCAGGCGCCCAGGCAGCGGAACAGGATCAGCAGCCCAAGGATCACCACCAGCAGCGTGACAAACAGTTCCATCGCAGGGACCCTCCTGGCTCAAAAAGCTTTTTAGAAGTTTCTGCCGTTGCATCCCCAATGGGGCAACGCCATATAGCGGACGTAAATGTTTTGGGGGTCCAGTCCCAGCTCTTTTTGGAGCAGCTCGCAAACGGCTCCCGTCATTTTGTTGGAACCTTCCTTATCCACCTTTTCCCCGAAGATCTTCACTTCCACAATGGCCATGGGAAGGTCCTTCTCTCCGTGGAACCACATTTTGCTTTCGTCCTCCAGGACCACCATCAGGCCGGACTCACTTTTGCCCGGCAAATAGGTGATGATTTCTCCCAGGCGGCTCTTCACGGTCTGGGCAACGGTTTCTTCCACTTTCACATTGGTTTGGATTTCAATACTCGGCATACAAATACCCTCCTTTGTATTTGGGAACTCTCCCGCAAAACGGCTTTGTTTGCAAAGCCATCCATAGTATAATCGATTTTCCACAAAAAGGAAACATCCTGTGCAAAACTGTCTTCCCGTTACAGGGGAAGGGGGCGTTTTTCCTGTCCCCGGAACAACAGTCCTTTACCAACCAGCAACGCTGCCACCACCAGGTAGACCACCCCAAAGGGCAAGCTTTCCTGGGGGAACAAGGCCATTTCCGGGGCGTGGATCATGCCGATGAAGGAGCAGACCGCCAAAAGTCCCCCAAAGGCAGCCGCCGCGAAATACCGAATGTCCACCACGTAGGCCAGAAGTCCCGCCAGCAGCAGGCTGGAAAGGAAGGCCCCATTTCCCAGGCACTGGATGCCCTGAATGGGCACGGAATATTCCCCAAACTGGGCAGCGGTCAAAGCGTCCACTGTGGTCCCTGCCGCCTGCACGGAAGAGCTGATCAGCGTCTGGATATACTGGAACAAAATGGGCACCAACGACAGCAGCACCACATTCACGTGCTTTTTATCCAACTCCTGGAATGTGCTGGACGTCACCGAGAAGCCTACGAAAATCAAAAGCACCATCACGGCTTCCGTGGGGATCAGGGCCATGAGCACACTGGTCACGCCGGTCAGGCAGATGACCAGATACGCCACAGCATTGACCAGCGTGAACCCCGCACGGGCGTCCAGCTCTTTCCAGCCGGGATGTCCAAAATACACCGTGGTGGGAAAGGGATTGCCAAACAAGGACCCCAGCATGGTGGAAACACCGTCCATCACCATGCAGCGCCGCTGCGGATAGGAATCCCCCACCGCCTTGGCGGATTCGATCCCTTGCAGGGTAGAAAGGAAATTGTTGATTTGCAGGGGGATGATCACCGGCAAAAAGGGAAAAATACCGGAGATCCCTTTGAGAATGTCCTCTCCGCAAAACGTGGGAGGGTAAAATCCCAGGCTGGAAAACGCGTCGGTGAAATTTTTCGGCGTCAAATAGCCGGTACACCAGGCGATCAACGAACCCAGCACAATGGCCACCACGCCGGTGGGGATCTTCTGGAACCGCTTGTCCGCTTTTCCAAGGTAATCGATGATGACCATACACAAGGGCAGCAGGGCGTAAACAGGTTTGTCAAACACCATGGCGATGCCCACAAAGGAAAGCCACACCAGCGCCGACGACGCCATATTGCCCATCAAAGCGCTGTGGGGCACCACTTTCACGATCCAGCTGCCGATAAAGCCTCCCAGCACTTCCACCACGCCCCCGATCAGGGACGCTGCCAACCCGATTTGAAAGGCCAGTTCCCCGTCCCCTGTCTGCCAATAGACAGGCCCCATAATCAGGTAGAGCCACCCGGTCAACTGGGAGGACCCAATGCCAAAGGGCTGGGCGGTCACATCCTGACGGCCTTCCTTTTTGGCCAAGGCCCAGGCTTCGTAAAAATACCACAGGTTCCCGGCGAAAATGGCCAGGCCAATGCCCGGGACCACTTTCCCCAAGACGATCTCCGCAGGCATGCCGAACACGAACAGCAAAATGCCCGTGCCGGACAGGATCTTGGAAAAGCCGTCGAAAAACACCCCGAAGGAGGCTTCCAAGTCTCCCTTTCCCCACCATCGATACCGAAATTTCATGCTCCTACACTCCCTCCTGAAATAAAATTCCCCCGTCGCGGGCAAGAGCCGCTCCGGGTGTTTTAAAAGATGGTTTTTCTCTTTTCTGTATATTTTATCACTTTATCAGAAAACCGTCCTTTTGCCAAGAAGTATGGGGATTTTTCCTCGAAAAATTTCCATTTTCCTAACCTGGGATTCCCTTGCCATTTGGGCGAAAATGTGGTACTCTCTTTCTAGCTGGGCGGAACGCCTGTTTTCCCAGCATCCAACCGTGTGTTTCCGCGGTTTCTTGACAATTTTTTATCAATGTACCAGCCGCTTTTTGGTGATTCAGCCCCGGTCCTTTTTTCGGACGCTTCTCAGGCTGAAAATCCTGCAACGTGTGAAAGGAGCAAAACTATGGTCTATACCAGAAACATCAGTGACGCTGTGGTTTGGGTGGGCGGCAGCGATCGCCGTCTTCACCTGTTTGAGAATCTGTTCCCCATCCCCCGGGGCGTTTCCTACAACTCTTACATGATCCTGGACGAGAAAACCGCTTTGCTGGACACGGTGGACTCCTCCATCGCCATCCAGTTCATCCAGAATGTGCGGGCTACCTTGGGCGACCGTCCTTTGGATTATTTGATCGTCAACCACATGGAGCCCGATCACTGCGCCACCATCGAGATGCTGCTGCCCTACTATCCCAACCTGAAGATCGTGGGCAACCAGAAGACCTTCCAGATGATCCGCCAGTTCTACGATTTTGACGTGGACAAGCACGCTCTGGTGGTAAAAGAAGGGGACGCCCTGGAACTGGGCGAGCACACCCTTCGGTTCTACACCGCTCCCATGGTCCATTGGCCGGAAGTGATGGTCTCTTACGAAGAGAAGGAAAAGATCCTGTTCTCTGCCGACGCCTTTGGCACCTTCGGCGCTGTGGACGGAGCCCTGTTTAACGACGAAGTGAACTTCGACAAGGACTGGCTGGTGGACGCCCGCCGGTACTATGGCAATATTGTGGGCAAATATGGCCCTCAGGTGCAGGCTGCGCTGAAAAAGCTGTCCGGCCTGGACATCGCCACCATCTGCCCCCTGCACGGTCCCGTGTGGCGCAATGACCTGGGCTATCTGCTGAACAAGTACGACCTGTGGAGCCGCTACGAGCCGGAAGAGAAGGCCGTGGTCATCTGCTACGCCTCCATGTACGGCAACACGGAAAACGCCGCCAACCTGCTGGCCAACTCCCTGGCCCAAGCCGGTGTGAAGAACATTGCCATGCACGACGTGTCCTCCACCCATGTGTCCGATCTGATCGCCGAAGTGTTCCGGTGCAGCCATCTGGTGCTGGCCGCTCCCACTTACAACAATGGCATTTATCCCGCCATGTACAACTTCCTCCACGACATGGAAGCATTGCAGCTGCGCAACCGCACGGTGGGCATCATCCAGAACGGCACTTGGAATCCTGCCAGCGGCAAGCTGATGCAGGCCGAGCTGGAAACCATGAAGGACATGAAGGTCCTGGAGCCTGTGGTCACTTTGAAGTCCTCTCTGAAGGCCGACAGCAAAGAGCAGCTGGAAGCTTTGAAGGACGCCATCGTGGCTTCTCTGTAAAACCTTATTCCGTCCTAAATCAAAGAGCCCTGGGGAATTTCCCAGGGCTCTTTTTTGGTTTCTTTTCCGGGCTGTGGCTCTTTGTTCCAGGTGATTTTTGGGGAGAGAACAGCTAAAACAGGGACGGCTCAAAGCCGTCCCTGTTCTTTTTAGGACAATCTGTTTTTAAAATCTTCGTACCCGAAAGTTTTTACCACTTCCACCTGACCGTCCTCATGGCGGTAGGCGATGGCAGGCAGGTTCATGCCGTTAAAGGTGTTGGTCTTTACCATGGTGTACAGAGCCATGTCTTCCAACACGATTTGGCTTCCTTCCTCAAGGGGCTGGTCGAAAGAATAGTCCCCTATCACGTCCCCGGCCAGGCAGGTGGGACCGGCAAGCCGGTAGGTATGGGCTTTTTCCTGGGGTTTCCCCGAATCCCGAACCGGGGGACGGTAGGGCATTTCCAACACGTCCGGCATGTGGCAGGCAGCGGACGTATCCAGGATGGCAATGTCCATCCCGTTGTGGACCACTTCCAGCACAGAGGCCACCAGGAATCCGGCGTTTAATACCACCGCTTCTCCCGGCTCCAAATAGACCTCCACCCCATATTTTTCCCGGAAATGCTTGACCACTCGGATCAGCCGGGGAATGTCATAATCCTCCCGGGTGATATGGTGGCCTCCACCCATGTTGAGCCATTTCATACGGGGAAGGAACTCCCCGAATTTCTCCTCAAAAGCGGCGGCAGTGGTTTCCAGAGCGTCGGAATTTTGCTCGCACAGGGTGTGAAAATGAAGCCCATCCAGCAGGGGCAACAGGTCTTCCGTGAAATTCTCCCGCGTAGTCCCCAGGCGGGAGCCGGGGGCACAAGGATCATAGATGGCGTGGCCTTCCTGCGTAGAGCACTCCGGATTCACCCGCAGTCCCACTTGCTTTCCCGCGGCCTTGGCTCTGGCTCCGAACCGGCGAAGCTGGTTAGGGGAGTTGAACACAAAATGGTCAGCACAAGCCAGAAGCTCTTCCCACTCCCGTTCCTGATAGGCGGGGGAAAACACGTGGACTTCCCCAGGGAATTCTTCCCGGCCCAATCGGGCTTCAAACAGGCCGCTGGCAGTGGTGCCGGACAGATACCGGCTGATCAGCGGATAACAGGCAAACATGGAAAAAGCCTTCTGCGCCAGCAGGATCTTACAGCCTGCCTCTTCAGAGACACGGCGGAGAATCTCCAGATTTTTTCTCAATACCCCCTCATCTACCAGAAAATAAGGGGTTTGCAGTTCCTTCCCCATTTAGTCCACCAGCACGGGGGAATCGTCGATCTGCCAGGGCAGGCCCCACTTGTTCAGGGCGTCCATATAGGGATCGGGATCGAACTCTTCCACGGTATACACGCCGGGCTTTGTCCATTTGCCGGTGAGCATCATCATGGCGCCCACCATGGCAGGCACGCCGGTGGTATAGGAAATGGCCTGGGAACCCACTTCCTTGTAGCATTCCTGATGGTCGCAGATATTGTAGATATAGGCGGACTTCTCCTTGCCGTCCTTCTTGCCGGTGAAGATGCAGCCAATGTTGGTCTTGCCCACGGTGCGGGGACCCAAGGTGGCGGGATCGGGCAGCAGAGCTTTCAAGAACTGGATGGGAACGATCTCATGGCCTTCAAACTCCACCGGCTCGGTGGAGAGCATGCCCACGTTCTCCAAACACTTCATGTGGGTGAGATAGCTCTGGCCAAAGGTCATGAAGAACCGAATCCGCTTCACACCGGGGATATTCTTTGCCAGGGACTCGATCTCCTCGTGGTGGAGCAGGTACATATCCTTCTGGCCCACCTGATCGAAGTTGTACTCCCGCTTAATGCTCATTGCGGGGATCTCTACCCAATGGCCGTTTTCCCAATAGGAACCGGGAGCGGACACTTCCCGCAGGTTGATCTCCGGGTTGAAATTGGTGGCAAAGGGATAGCCATGGTCGCCGCCGTTGCAGTCCAGAATGTCGATGGTATCGATCTGGTCGAACAGGTGCTTCTGGGCGTAGGCGCAATAGGCCTGGGTGACGCCGGGGTCAAATCCGGTGCCAAGCAGGGCGGTGAGTCCGGCCTTCTCAAACTTATCCTTATAGGCCCACTGCCAGGAATAGTCAAAGTAGGCAGAGAAGCCCTCTTCCTTGCAGCGCTTCTCATACACTTCCCGCCAGGCAGGGTCGGTAATGTCCTCCGGCTCGTAGTTGGCGGTATCCAAATAGTTCACGCCGCATTCCAGGCAAGCGTCCATAATGGCCAGATCCTGGTAGGGCAGGGCGATGTTCATCACCAGGTCGGGCTTATATTCCCGAATCAGGGCAGCCACCTGGGAAGCGTCATCCGCGTCCACCTGAGCGGTGGTGATTTTAGTGGCGGTTTTCCCTTCCAAATCGGCTTTTAAAGCGTCGCACTTGGACTTGGTACGGGACGCGATGCAAATCTCGGTAAAAACATCGCTGCACTGGCAGCATTTGCGGATAGCCACATTGGCAACGCCGCCGCAGCCGATGATCAAAACTCTGCTCATGGAAAACAACTCCTTTATATGATGTAGTAATAGGGGAACGCGAAGCGCGTAAAAGTTTTTCAGGGTTTGGGGTGAAGCCCCAAGGTCTTACAAGCGTAAAGAAACAAACAGGGGCAAAGCCGCATACGCCCATAGGGCGGTAGGTGCTGAACGGTCGCCGCTGCAACCTGCGCCCAAAAACTTTTTCGCCGCTTCGCGGTTTTTCTTCTTTTTTAATGCAACGCCAACAGCATTTCCCTGACGATCTTGCAGGCAGCCATGGTGGAAACTCCACTCTGGTCGCAAGGCGGGCTCAATTCGTTTACGTCGCAAGCGATGACGTTGGCGCGCTGGCACACCAGCGTGACCGCTTTTCGCAGCTGGTCAAAGCTGATTCCACCGGGCTCCGGGGTTCCTGTACCTGGGAACACGCTGGGGTCCAGCACGTCCAGGTCCAAGGTGAAATACACCGGTGCGTCGCCAAGCTGGTCCAAAGTCTCCTCCAGGCCCTCCAAATCAAATTTGTGGGTGGACACATGGTCTTTTCCCCAGCGGAACTCCTCCCGGTCCCCGGAACGGATACCGAACTGGAAGATCTTTCCATCTCCCACAAGCTCCCAACACCGGCGCAGCACACAGGCATGGGAAAGTTTTACCCCCAAATAGTCGTCCCGCAGGTCGGCGTGGGCGTCAAAATGGAGGATCTGCACCTGGGGGCAGCGCTGATACACAGCCCGGAAGGCGCCCAAAGTCACAAGGTGTTCGCCGCCCAGCAGGAAGGGCCGCTTGCCCGCGTCCATAATGGCTCCCGCCCGCTCTTCGATCTGGGAGAGGGAAAGGGAAGCATCCCCCAAAGGCAATTCGATGTCGCCGCTGTCAAACACGGCAATGTCCTCCAGATCCTTGTCCTGGTAGGGGCTGTAGCTCTCAATGCCATAGGACTCCCGGCGGATGGCGGAACTGCCGAACCGGGAGCCGGGGCGATAAGAGGTGGTAGAGTCAAAAGGCGCGCCATAGAGCACGGTTTTGGCCTCTTCAAATTCGTTGTCGCAACTGAGAAAGGTTTCTACATTTTTATTCCACATGTTTTAAAAGCTCCTCCACATAGGCAGGGATATAAAACGCGCCCTTATGCAAGGTGGTGGTGTAATACCGGCAGGGGATGCCCCGCATATTCCACCGTGTTTCATCTAAGTCCTTCAGGGGGTGATACTTCTTGGAGGCGAACCCAAACAGCCAATGGCCCGAAGGATAGGTGGGAATGTGGGCCTGGTACACCTTGCTGATGGGGAAGCTCTCCACAATATTTTTATGGGCCCGCTGGCAGGCAGCGGCGTCCTCGGGGTAGAAGGGGCTTTCGTGCTGGTTGATCAGGATGCCGTCCTCCTTCAGGGCTTTATAGCAGTTGCCGTAAAATTCCCGGGTGAACAGTCCTTCTCCGGGGCCGAAGGGGTCGGTGGAATCCACGATGATCAGGTCGTACTCATCCTCCCGGGAACGGATATACTTCAGTCCGTCCTCATAGTGGATGGTCACCCGGGGATCGTCCAGGCGGCAGGCGGTCTTGGGAAGGTACTTTTTGCACACCTCCACCACCAGGGGATCGATCTCCACCATGTCGATATGATCCAGGTCCGTGTACTGGGTCAGCTCTCGGATCACACCCCCATCGCCGGCGCCGATCACCAACACGTTTTTCACGTGGGGATGCACTGCCATGGGCACATGGGTGATCATCTCGTGATAGATGAACTCATCCTTTTCCGTGAGCATCATGTATCCGTCCAGAGTGAGGAACCGGCCAAACTCCGGAGAATCAAACACATCAATGCGCTGAAACTCGCTTTTCCCGCTGTAAAGCTGCCGGTCCACCCGGATGGAAAACTTTACATGGGGGGTATGGTGTTCTGAAAACCAAAATTCCACTGCTTTAATACACTCCCTTCAACACGTTCAGCCGCCGGATGTCCGGATCCTCCGGTCCGGTCATGCTGCAGCCCTTTTCCTTGGCGTACTGGATGTATTCCACGATTTTTTCCGTGATCCGCTCTCCCGGCGCCAAGATGGGGATTCCGGGCGGGTAGCACATGACAAACTCGCTGCACACATGCCCGGCGGATTCCTCCAAGGGCAAACTGGTTTTTTCCGCGTAAAAGGCGTCCTGAGGGGAAAGGACCACCTCCGGCTCGATGTACTCCTGGCGCATGAGCCCGGCAGCGTTGGGCTTGCCGAACCGGCGGCGCACCTCGGACAGTGCGCTGACCAGCCGCTCGATCTCCCGGGGCCTGTCCCCGATGGACAAATAGGCCAGGAAATTGCCCAAATCGCCGAACTCGATCTGGATGTCGTATTCGTCCCGCAAAAGGTCGTAGACCTCAATGCCCGCCAAGCCCACATTCAGGGTATTGACGGAAAGCTTTGTCCTGTCAAAATCGAACACGCTGTCCCCGTTGATGATCTCCTGGGAAAAGGCGTAATACCCGCCGATCCGGTTGATCTCTTCCCGCGCGTAGTCGGCCAGCTTCACCACCTGGGCAAAGGCTTCCTTGCCCCGCAGCGCCAGGTTCCGCCGGGAGATATCCAGGCTGGAGAGCAAAAGATAAGACCCACTGGTAGTCTGGGTCAGGTTGATGATCTGCCGCACATGGCCCTCCTGCATAGCAGGACCGGTGAGAAGCAGGGAACTTTGTGTCAGGCTGCCGCCGGACTTGTGCATGGACACGGCGGCCATATCCGCTCCGGCCTCCATGGCCGACATGGGCAGTTGGTCGCTGAAATAGAAGTGGGTGCCGTGGGCTTCGTCCGCCAGGCACAGCATCCCGTGATCGTGGGCCATTTTGGCAATGGCTTTCAAATCGGAGCAAATACCGTAATAGGTGGGGTTATTCACCAGCACCGCTTTGGCGTTGGGATGCTTTTTAATGGCCAGCTCCACGTCTTCCCGGCGCATGCCCAGAGGGATGCCCAACCGGTCGTCGCAAGCCGGGTCCACGTACACGGGCACCGCGCCGCAGAGCACCATGGCTCCCATCACGCTGCGGTGGACGTTTCGGGGAAGGATGATTTTATCCCCCCGCTTGGCCACGGAAAGGATCATGGCCTGCACCGCGGAGGTGGTGCCTCCCACCATCAAAAAGGCGTGGGCGGCGCCAAAGGCTTCCGCCGCCAATTCCTCCGCCTCCCGAATCACCGACACGGGATGGCAAAGGTTATCCAAAGGCTTCATGGAATTTACATCCATGCGCACACACTGTTCTCCCAACAGGGCTGCCAGCTCCGGGTTGCCCCGTCCCCGCTTATGCCCTGGAACGTCGAAGGGAACTACCCGGCGGCGTTCAAATTCCTGCAGCGCCTCATAAATAGGCGCCCGCTCCTGTGAAAGCATGGCTCTCCCCCCTTTTCAAAAAATGTTCCGCTGACTGAAGATCTCGATCATTTCCCGGCGCAGGTTCTGCATGATCTCCAGCCGCACACGGGGAGGCAGCTCGTACACGTCGGTGTTGAACAGGTAATTTTGCAAATCAATGTCCTTCACCATCATCTTGGTGTGGAACAAGTTGGCTTCATACACGTTGATGTCCACCGCGTCGTAACGGCGCAGTGTTTCCGGGTCGATATAGTTTTGAATGGACGCCACTTCGTGATCCAAAAACAGCTTTTTCCCGTCCAGGTCCCGGGTAAAGCCCCGCACACGGTAATCCATGACGATAATATCCGAATCGAAAGAGCCGATCAGATAGTCCAAGGTGGACAGGGGCGTGATCTCCCCGCAGGTAGCCACGTCGATGTCCACCCGGAACGTGGCCAAGCAGGTCTCCGGATGATATTCCGGATAGGTGTGCACCGTCACATGGCTCTTGTCCAGGTGGGCCAGCTGGGTCTCTCCCACCGGCACCATGGAACCTTCCGCGATCAGGATGGTCACGGAAGCTCCCTGGGGATCGTAGTCCTGCCGGGCAATATTCAGCACCTTTGCCCCGATCTTTTCCGTCAGGGTGGTAAGAATATTGGTCAGCCGTTCGGAATTGTACTGCTCATCGATATAAGCGATATAATCCCGCTGTTCCCGGGGGGTCTTGGCGTAACACACATCGTAAATATTAAAGCTCAACGCTTTTGTCAAATTGTTGAATCCATAGAGTTTCAATTTTTCTCCCATGCCCCTAGCCCCTTCTTGTTCTTGAAAAATAAAATAGAAAAAAGCGGTACGCTCAAAGCGCACCGCTTGTAAGGTTCTTTGTGGGTTTCAAAAGCGCCCGGGAGCAATCCGCGCCCTGCTTCCCACAGCAGGTCCACGAAAGGCGTTCCATCTGGTCTCCAGTGCAAATAACTCACTTTTACCACGCTTATTGACCTTTTACAAGTTGATGCGCGTAATGCGCCGGTTATAAAGTGACCAACTTATAAAATTGAGCTTTTAACTCAATCAATAACGACAAAGCTCGCGGCTCAGTACGGAAAAACTCTCACTTCCCGCCGGACGACCACGATATATTTGCATGGATACCCTTCTGGCGATTCCCCCATGACTGAAATAAGTATACCTGGAATTTTCCCGCTTGTCAAGCCATAGATTTCATCCTGCTGCCTGGGTAAAATCCAGGTAAAATCTCTTAAAACCGGGAGTACACTCCGTATATTTTACAGTCCTATTTTCAGGACATTAAAAATCCTGTTCCCCCTGTTCTTCCCCTTCGGGAGGGGTGAGCCGGATGGGGACGCCGTTGACCTCCACCCCGCCCTCGGCGCGGATCA
>ENA-UOJL01002162-UOJL01002162.1-human-gut-metagenome-genome-assembly--contig:-P47-NODE-2162-length-17189-cov-15.474378_pt1 | contig 17189 bp, 11 predicted proteins | sample MGYA00242347_ERZ723894 | MGnify/ENA metagenome assembly ERZ723894
CGGATCATCTGCGCAGGGAGCATATCACGACCGACGAGGACGGGACGCAGTGGATCCACAAGCCGAGGGAGAAGACATCTGTGCTGAGCCGGATTCCGCTGCTACCACATCCGATCGCGCTGCTGCGAAAATACGAGCGGGATGAAACGTGCAGGGCGAGAGGCAAGCTGCTTCCCGTGCCGTCGAACGCGAAGATGAACGCCTATCTGAAAGAAATTGCGACGTTGTGCAACATACCGAAGAACCTGACGACGCACTGCGCAAGACATACGTTCGCTACGCTTGCGATCGAATACGGGATGCCGATCGACATCATCGCCAAGATACTGGGACATACGAATACGAACATGACACGGCACTATGCGAAGATTTCGGAGGCGAATATCAGTCGGGAGATGAAAAGAATCGGAGAAATACTGTCGGCATAACACAATCAAAACAGTCTCACATAGATACGAAAATTGCCCAGTTTACGCAGGAATCTTACGATTCGTTTCATCTTCCCGCTGTCATCTTGGTCATTCGTCTCGTGGTCGTTCGACGTGGTTGTTTGCAAAGCCTTCCGGAAGAAAAGCGGTTGAATATAAAACGATTACGCTACGGGTGGAACTTCATCCGTAGCGTAATTTCGTTTATTCATTTGATAATGAAGTTATTCTATTAAAACAAGGTTTTGAATAGGTGCATTCTCGGACAATTCTCTGAAACTTCCGTCAGCCCACTTGTAAACACCGATCGTGAAAGTCTGGGTCTCCCAATTTTTCTCTGTAAGGCAGTACGCGACATTATCCGTCGTATCGTAGCACCAGCCAAACCAATCGTCAGGAATATCTCCGCCGATTTTACTCCCCAGTTTGAGGTTGGTCTGGTCTATGGCGTAAAGATCGGTAATCGCTCTTTCATTGTCCGTTCCGTAATTGACCGTGCGTTTGCAAGCAGCATAAATACCGTTGCCTTTACGGAATAGATAATCGACGTTTGAGGCCAGTCGTTCGCCGAGCGTAACTTTCCGTGTTACCAAATCAAAGGTCAGCAGATAAGCGTCTTCATTCTCTCCGTCGTAAATATAAGGAGTCGTTAGCAGTCTGTTATTTTGTGGGTCATACACCATAGTGCTGTGGTCACTCCATTCGATGTTCTGTGCATCGTTCGGCATAAACCCATCAAAGGTCATTTTGTCGATGGCCCCTGTCTGCGGATCGATCTCGACCAACGAGACTTCGATGCCGGCAGCATGATTTCCTGTCGCTTCGGTACAAAGTGCGTAGAGTTTGCTCCCGGCAACGCCGAGCATTTCGATGCCCGGGAGCGTTCCGGTCAGCGTCCGGTACGTTTTCGATATGGGGTCGAACTGGCATACCGCCCCATCGCCCCATGCTTCTTTCCGGGCAATGCCGAAAATCGCCCCGCTTCCCGGAATCGTAACCGCGTTGTTCAAATATTCCCCGTCATTGAGCGCGGCGAATTCGGAGGTCGATCCGTTTGTCCGGTCGATTCGATAGATGACCGAATGATTTTCCCGAATACCTGTACCATAAAGCGTAGAGGCTTGCGTATCATAGAAAAATTCCAATCGTTCGGAGAGTTCTCCGTATTCGTCGAATTGTTCGATTTGAGAAATATACTCGCCGTCCATTGTATAACGATAATCTATTATTTCATCCCCATCATAGTCTACTCTAACAGGAAGTGTTCTAAAGCGTTTTCCTCCTACACCAAACAAATATATGTCGTCGAGATGGGTTTCACTACCGAAATAACATATACCGAATAAATCGATATTCAGATTATTCAAATGTGAATGAGCATTTTCAAAACTGATATATTCATCAGTGGACTCTTCTTCATCAAAGCCATAGTATTTTTCGTCCATATGTACGAGATTGCCGTTCCTGACGGTATAAATGCATTTACCGTTAACACTTGGATCTGGATTTTCGGCCCACGTACTTTCTGCAATATAACCGTTTGCATCATATAAAAATGTTTTGTTATCGGGATAACTTCCGTTATTGGATATACCAGCAATGGAGGTGGTTCGTCCGTTCGTCAACGTATGTATTAACTGTGATCCTTCGGGTTCAGTTACGATGATACGGTCGGATGCATATTCTATGCTCGTCACTTCATCCTCGAAAGGGCCATCCTCGTAGTCACTCTGCTGGTCTGTTTTCGTAATCGCTATAATACGCCCTTCGGTATCATATGTATAGCGTAGTACAAAGGTCATGTCTTCAATCCATGTGACACGAATATGTGAAATCCGCTTGGGTAGTATTTCGAAGGGCAGATCTTCTTTCTCTGCGGGGAACGTCAATTCTCCCAATCTCCATGTTCCGCCATCTTGTCTGAGTTCGACGCTTTGCAATCCGGCAACGGAAGGCGCAATGAAACTAAGCGAAGCGGATGTTACATTTTCGATTTCGGCCTGCACGCCTTCGGTTGTTTTGGCCGCTTCAACGGCGTACAACCAGATTTCGCAGTCAGAAGCGAATCCATTGCCCTGGATGGTGATCGTACTGCCCGGCGTAACCGGTGCTTGTGTACTTGATTCGGGCAACTCGATACCGGTGACGGGACACGGAGAGGTATTATCTGGCCCGTTATCCTTACTACAACCTGTCAATAATGTTATAGCAATCAGCGTTAGAAAAAATAAATGCTTTTTCATACAATCAACAAAAATAGATATTTTTCTTATTGTCATTACTTTATTTACAATGCAATCCATAAAAGTTATTGCTTGACCATATCTTGGTGAATGCTCGTTATAAAATTTTGCAAAGAGTGCATTTTCGTATAACAGAGCGTTGTTGCTGAGATGGCGCAATCATTATCCAGAATTGTAATAAAAGCTCCTATGCTATTCTCTTCGATGCGGTAGGTTATCAACTTAGAGGTATGGAATGATGTCTCATACTCGAATGTCTGATCATCAATTTTTTTGACTTTTTGAATCTTTGCAAACAAATTTTTAAGGAGCTTAGGTGTAATCGGCGCCGGTTTCAACGCTGTTAACATGACTTTTTCTATTGGGCCTCCGTCTTCAGGCATCCAACCTATTTCACTTTGCTGAATCCACACAACTCGACCAATCCGGTCATTAAAAAGCACGATGTTATCAATGGATAACTCTTGTCTCGTGATGAAATCTTTACTCATTGTTTGTACTTTTATTAAAACTCAGTTTCGATGATTTCTTTGAATGCCAGTTTGCTCCATCCCGGTGCTGTACGATAAATCTACGCACAATTCGTCGGGACATATAGTGTTGTAGATAATGTCCAGGGAAAAACGCCTTCGCTTATTTGTGGCGGAACCGGTGATTTACAATAGATATTCGTCAGCCCCGAGCAATCGCTAAATGCAGCATATCCAATAGTCGTTACGTTTTCAGGAATCGTCAGATTACCTGTCAGCCCCGAGCAACCGCTAAATGCAGCATATCCAATAGTCGTTACGCTTTCAGGAATTATCAGATTTCCTGTCAACCCCGAGGCTACAAATGCCTCATATTCGATTGTTTTCAATGTTTTAGGCATAACGATTGAAGTAAGTGAAGTTTTTCCACGAAATGCATGGGCTGGCATTATTTCTAAATTAACGTTTTCCATATCCAATACCGAAAGATTGGGAAGTTCGTTCAATACCTTAATATCGTATCCATTTAACGAACCTATTATCGTCAACTCCGTAATCGTCGTTTTGTCGTATTCAGATAATAATTCGTATAAACTCCCCGGTTTTGCCACCGTAATCGTCGTATTGTCGAGTGACGGAGCTATCGACACATCTATTGCTGTCATAATCATATGGCTGCCATCGGATACGGAAACAATCACACGGTTGACTGTCGGAACCTTTGCGCTGATCTCGATTGTTCCAGCAGTTGCCGAAGAAGGCGTCGTGTGCAATGTGTAAGCACCGTCATTATTCATCATTTCGACCTTAATAACATTCTCCGTGTTACCGCCCGTAATGGTGTAATGCACCGTTTTCGTTTCATCTACTTGAAATATCAATGAATTACCTTCTGCGAATTTTATTGTCAACGTAGACTTTTTTGGCAAGGTGATTTTTTCGCCACTCCTCAACGTAAAGTAGACATTATATTCGTCCTGCGTGACGCTCTGAAATATCGAGTCTCCCTCATCGGTAGCTTTGCCAAGCTGTTTCCACGTCTGCTCGTTGTCGTAGGAAACGTACCAATATCCGTTTTCGATTTTTAGTTTCGGAGTAATTCCATCTTCTCCTGGTTTTCCGTCTTGTCCGTCGGTTCCCTGTGCCTTGATTTTATTCCCTTCGTCGTCGGTAAGCCACTCTCCGTCCAAGATCCAATAGAAGATGCCGTCATCATCCTGACGAACTCCGATGACTGGCATATGGCCATCGTCTCCCGGCTGTCTATTTTCGCCATGGTAAATAGTGATCGGATTATTCTTACCGAAAGAGATCGTATAGCCGATTTCTTTTCCATCCTGCATGACGGGAATAACTTCCGTGATGTAATCGTTATTTTGCAATGCCGTCACGATAGTTTGCAACGATGAAATATTCGTATTCATCTGTTTGCAAAATTCTTCGAGTTTCTCGATTCGGTTTTCGAGATCATCCACACGTCCGGTCAGAGCCGAATCGTCGTAATCATCACTACAACCTGCAAATAGCAATGTAATAATGCATAATACCGATAGAATTTCTTTCATAGCAACTATTATTTGAATTGGTTAAACATTCAATTAGTTGTCATTCAACTCCTTAATGGCCAATTTCTGCAAAAAGAAAGTGTGGAGTTGATTTCGTCTATCGAGTGGATGGTTGTGGAAGGACCAATAACAACAATAAACGATGCAATACCCCACACTTGAATAGATATGGGATATAGGAACACAGAATGTGTTCCTTGCCATAGTCTAAACAAGAAATGAGTGCCGTTCGTTGCCCCGTTGTTATCGAAAACTTCCACATTTTCCACTCAGGACAGTGCGAAAACACTTTCAATATGTTCGCTTCATACAATAAGTATTCAGCATCACAAAGATACAATATTTTCGTTTGTGAACAAACACTCATTGGTGAGGTATTGCCTATTTATAATATCGCATGCGTTTGGTATATGATTATGTTAGAAGACTATGATGGAAAAGATGAACCACTGTCTTTATTTGTGTCATACGAATCAAACCGGCGTTGCTTGATTTCCGTTCGTCTCCGGCCTCCCCTCACCGACATTTTCGAGGATGTCCGTTCGGGCCGGCCGGAGCTACGGAGCGGGGTCAGAGCAGCTCGCGGGAGTTCCGGTCGTTGTGCAGACGGTTGATCTCCTCGCGGTAGGTTTCGAGGTGCCACCGCAAAATGTTGTCCGCATAGGCGGTTGCGGTCATACGGTCGGGCCCGATCTTTCGCACGACGTCTAGTATCTTGCGCTTGGTTTCGGCATCGACATAGATCGCCGCACGGAAGCGGATCTCCGTGCGGGCCATGAACCTCCGCTCGAAATCGGGAAGCAGGATTCTCCTGCGCCGTTCGGCGGCTTGCGGAGCCTCGTCGGAATCCTCCACCGTCTTTATGATCCGCTCGTCGAAGGGCGGTGGGTCGGCGTCGAGAATCGACGGGGTGTTTCCGATGGCACGGCGTACCAGCTCTTCATCAATCACGGTTTTCTTCGTCATGGTATGCAGTCTGTTTTGTGCGAATGAACGGTCGGCGACGAACGAAAAGGCTTTACGGCCCCGCTCCGTTCGAGCGATCATTCATTCACGAATTTGTCGGAAGATGTTCGCGGCGAATCGGTCCTGTCTGTTCGCACGGTCGGAAGCACGGCGGCGGACGATCCCGCATCCGTTCTTTCGTGTTTCCGGCCGTAAGATAATACGCCTTCGGGGCCCCCGAATCGGCTGGCCGCTCCTGACCGCCGGAGGCCGTCCGAAGGGTTTGCCGCTCTCGCCGCGGCGGCGTAATATTGCACCTTGAAAACCGGGTGTCGCCGGAGTGATCCGCGTAGGATTTTCGATGCGGGAAACGAGCGATCCGCAGTGCGGCGTTTTGTTCCCGCAGCGGGAACAGCGAGCTGTACCTTTGTCCGACAAACCGGCGTTTGTCCGACAAAGGTGCTCGCCCTGCGGGGCCGTGGCATCCGGCGATGCAGAACCCTTTAAAACGAGAGAACGATGAGAAAGAACCGCGCATCGGACAACAAGAGCCGCAAATACTCCTTCCGCCTGACCGAGGAGCAGCATATCCGCTTCGAGCAGATGCTGTGAAGGGCGGGCTTGGAGCACAACCGCAGCCGCTTCATCGTCGGGCGGCTCTTCGACGAGACGTTCCGCGTGGTCAGGGCCGACCCCACGAAACAGCGTTACCTCGTCCGGCTGAACGAGTATATCGCCCAGATTTCCCGCGTGGGGAACAACTACAATCAGGTCGTTAAGGCGATCAACACCTACCTTTCGCGCAACATGCTACCCCGCCAGATCGACATGCTGGTGGCCTACACGCACGAGTTGAAAATCCTCTCCGAGCAGGTGTCGGAGCTGACTAAACAATTGCGGGAGGCGGGAAGGAATCTAAGAGGATATTGTGTTGGTAAAAACTAAACAAAAGATATTGAAGGCTGGAAGTTTTAACCACTTTATTTTGAAAAAACGTCGTAATAATGGATACAAGCCTCCTTTAAGGAGGCTTGTGATCTCATGCTTGTGTCGTTATTCTGGATTTGTATAGGTTGCAGGAATTTCCATTTTCACTTGAATTTCATATAGTGCTCTTTTTGTATAATTCAATGAGTGTTCTGATTTATTTAGACCTGTTAATTTTATTATTGCAGGTTCAACTTTTTTATCGATATAGAACATGTATTCGGCCTCCATAGTTTGTGCTATGATTTCATGATGGTTGTCGTAGCTGGTTTTCATGGATTTAATAAGATTTTGCAGAATCTTTTTATCATCATAAGTGATGTTGTGTTTACGGACTAAACATCTATAATAGGCCTCAATATGATAAGGATTTTCAGGATTTTCTTCGTAATTTTTCTTTGCAAGATCTAGTGCTTCTAAATATTTATGGCGTTTAACCAATACTGTAACCAATTCTCGTGCAGCTTTTGTATACGTTGAATTCTGGGTTAGTATTTTATGAAATATTTGTTCTGCGGCTGGTAAATCTCCGGATAATCTGCAAAAAAATCCTTTCAAAAATAATTTATCCAAGCCGGACATTTCTTCTATGGCGATTTCAAATTTTACATGGTCTAGTTTTCGTGCAAGTGCAAGACATAACCAATAATTAATTTCTCTTCTCGCATCACGATAAATTCGATTCCCTTCTTTTAGAAACCCTTCACATAGACTGATAACAGAGTTGTAATGTTCCCTATTATATAAGTCAATAATCGATTTAATAGCTACGGACGGTATTAGATATTTGCTGTCGCAGGTTCCGTTTTTGATCGCAGCTTGTAATTTGTACATATAATCAGACAAGTCATCCGTTTCAAAAGATTTTTCAATGGGTTCTGACAGATATTCTTGTGTTTGTTTTTCCATTCTCTCAGAGAACCGAGGTAGCAGTTTATAACCGGCACGCTCAATGTAATCAGATATACCAGCATCCAACTGAATGTATTCTGAACTTGGCCCGAAAAACTCGATAAGAGATAAATAATGAAGTTGATCGATAATCTTATAACAATTGTCTTTTAAGTCGTCTCCGACAATTTTTAACAGCATATGATCACTAATAGATCCCAAATAAGCTAATAAGATCATGATATCCAGCAACTTCAAGTCGCCATATCCTTCATTTTTACAATAGTCTACAATTTCCTTAATTGATTTATCCCCAACAGAAATAATATGATCTGCATTGTATTTTGCAATCATTCTTCCGTCCCGACGGATGGAATCAATCGCAATGTATATTTGTTCGGGAGAACCTTGTAGTTTTGTTATCCAAAATATAGCATCCTCTTTAGAAATGTCTGTTAACCCAATATTTATAGCGTAAGCATAAAAAAGATTTTTGCGATCTATTTCACTTAATGGATGTAATTCGATAAATAAACAGTCTTTTCTATCTTTAATATAATATGATTTGGGGGTGCGAGCACTTGCAACAAACAAACCAATAAATTTGACTAGATCATAACTTGTTAAGATGTCTGTAAACCAATCAGCAACGCTACCGCTTGGCGCAATACATGCGCCATCGTCAACAATTAATATATGTTGTTTGATTTTATATGCTTCATTCAATAGCTCAACGGCTACACCAACTTTTTCCTCCTTATCCCATGTATCCCATGCAAAATCCTTTAAATTATATTTCAGTAAATAGTCATTCAACTGCAATATAAAGTTTTCAATTGATTCTCCTCTCTGAAGATGTATCTCTAAAGGAGCTTTTGTATAATTGAGTTTAGACTGTGTGAATTTCTTTAAGAATTTCCTCCTTCCAATATATTTTCGCCCACTGACGATAATTGCTTTTATTTGACTATAGTTTCCGGCTGTATATAATTTTGTTTCTAACAACTCGATTTCATTATTTCGACCGATAAAGAGGTCGTCGCGTATTTTAATTTCTGGATGTTTTTTGTAAATTATTTCTTGTTGTTTCTGAATAATATCCCTAGATAGCAATCGAACACTTGTATAAATTTTTAAATTATATACTTCTTCTTTGGTAATCCAATCGGGAATGTTCTCTTCTGTAAATTCTACGGATGGATCAATAATATATGGGAAAAATTCTATTTTATCTTTTTCTTTTCGCTCGCGGGCTTTTGCAATCTCCATTCTAACCCAATCGGATGCCAAAGCCGACTGAGAAATCAACAAGATAAAAATATCTGCGTTCCGAATATTTCTGAATATTTCATCTTTACTTTTTTTTGCCGGTTCAAAATCATATTCATCCAAGATACAAGCCGTTCGACTTAAAATCTCAACTAATGCCTTAGCATATGCTTTTTGTTGGTTGCTATGGGAAATGAATGCTTTAATCATACAGTTACTATTAGTATATCAATATTTGCTACTGATACGAAATTGTATCCTAATAATAAAAATTTCGCGACAAAAAGAGCTTTCTAGTGAATTTATATTATCAAATATACAAATAAATGTTATAATATTCACAGCAAATTAGAAAATATTCCTTGAATATATAGGGAGTGTTTGAGATTTAGGGAGGGGAAGTCTATGAGGCGGAGTATTATACAAATCTGATTAAAATAGATTTCGCTATAATTTGATAATTTTGTTGGATTAATCCCAATCTAGCGTCATTATATTATGTTGAACTACTTTGGGTTTAATTATATTTGAGATAATTAAAATAAATTGCATCTTTAAGATTATGTTAGTATATTTGTAACGTAGTATAGAGAGGTATTGAAGCGCAAATCAACTCCGGCGCATCGGTGACCTCGAGATCGGAAAAATCTCGCAAACTATTGATACATGACGGAAAGAAATCGGAGGTTCGATTTCCGTTTTCCGCTCCAAGGCCAAAGACGACGAAGGCCAAACTACGGGAAAACCCCTCTGGAATGCATTCCAGAGGGGTTTTCCCGTAGGATTTTCAGCGGTCAGCGGAGCAAATTCCAGGGCCTTTTCAGTGAAAACGGGTGTCCCAGAAGTGTCTCGGATAGGAATTGCGACCTTGTTTCGGGGACAGTTGGCAAAAAATGCGGGACACCTGCCTTTCTTACAAACTGTTTTACTGCGTTTCCCTATACAGAACTGGTAAACGAGATGAAGAGTACATTCAGAATTCTGTTCTTCGCACGCTGGGAGGCGGAGAAGGATGACGGAAAGGTTCCCCTTGCATGCGCGCATCACGATCGACGAGGGCAAGGCGAAGTCCAGTTTGAAGACGGAAGTTCCGGCCTTACCTGAAACGAATAGACCGGGATACAGACTCGACAGAAATCTCTGTTTCACGATGGCGAGAAATACCTTTGCCGGCACTGTCGTCTATGCCCGCGGGATGTCGATGGAGCGTATGTCCAGATTGATGGGCGATAATGTCGACTCCGTTTTTGAACAGAAGAAAAGGATAGTATCGAAGCGGAATTTACGGTCCTTGCCAGGCAGCTCGAAAATATTCGATAGATTTTCGTGTTGTAGATTATTTACGGCAGCCGGCAAAATATCTTAACGTTAACAAAAATTATGGAACATGGAGAACTGAGAGTATATCAAAATTACCGAAGAACCCATCGGCAACCGGAAGATGGAAGCCCAGCTCGCTGATGGCAGTGTATGGTTGGCCCAGCACGAGATCGCACGGTTGTTCGGGGGCTTTTCGGCTACCGTCTGCAATAACCTGCGTGCGATCTCCAAAAGCGGTGTACTGTTCGAGAAGCATGTCAGCCGCCGATTTCCGGCGGGGACGAAATACAGCGATACGTTCTGTAACCTCGAAGCGTTCATCTTCCTGAGTTACCATTGAGCGCGGGTCTTCCGGCAATGGGTGCTGCCCGGTCTGTACGAGCATTACCGGGACGACAAGCCCCCAAAAACATTCGTAATTCTGGTTTACGATTATGACCCGAAACAGCATGGATTGATTCTGAACTGAAAAACGGTACCGGCTGCTTACACGGGGCAGGGGCTCAACATGCAGACCGGTTCCTCTTCAACAAGAAATAGCTGGTCGTCCTGCGCAATTCGACATCCTTTTCTGGCGGCGAGTATAGCATTTGTCCGGCTGCTGGTACGGAAACTACGATGCTGAACGTCACGCTCCATATCCTCGGTGCGGCCTCAAAGTGCAGGCCGATGTTTCATACAATGCACACGACCCATGCGTAGTGGTGCCGTCACCGTTTTTCGTACCTGCGAAAAGCTTGGGGGCGAAAGGAACTTCCCTGATTGTCAGTAGGAAATACATTTCTCCGAACGGCTGGGTAAGGGTATAACCGTCCTTCTGTACATAGATGGCCGCCTGCTCCCGGGCGACGGGAATTTTTGCCATGCATGCTTTTTATGGGCAAAAGAATAATAGCGGGTTGTTTCTTTTTAATATTTATGACATCGGCCGGATATGAAAAATGAAAATCCGGTTTATGTAATGCAGACAGCAATTGGAACAAGATACAAAAAACTGTATTTTTGTTCCAGAAGAATATGAAATTAAAATGCAATCAATACCTAACGCCTGTTGCGTTATACGGATTCGGCCGTAACGGAGATCCCCGACCGGCTTTGTTTCGAGGACGTCTCCTGTTTCATCCGTTATTTTCGCAGGCCGGTCGGTTGTACGCCGCTGCAATTCAGGGAGCGGGCGGGATAAGTCCCGGAAAGCGTTTCGTTTCGCCCGATTTGTGACAATGCATGTTATTTGCCGTTCCGTACTTTTGTATGTTTGATACGAGACTTTATGGAGATGAAGAAAACACCGAGCGAAATAAGAATCCGCGGTGCGCGCGTCCACAACCTCAAAAACGTGGATGTAGATATTCCGCTCCACGGCATCGTCGGCATCGCCGGCGTGTCGGGATCGGGCAAATCGTCGCTGGCGCTCGGGGTGCTCTACGCCGAAGGGTCGCGGCGCTATCTGGAGGCGTTGTCCACCTATACGCGCCGGCGCATGACGCAGGCTCCCAAGGCGCAGGTCGATGAAATAGCGTATGTTCCCGCCGCCATCGCACTCCACCAGCGGCCAGGCGTGCCGGGTATCCACAGCACCTTCGGCACCGGCACCGAGCTGCTCAACAGCCTGCGGCTTATGTTCTCGCGCCTGGCTTCGCACCGCTGTCCGAACTGCGGGCATTACCATGCGCCGACGCTGGCCGTCGCGGCCGAGAAGGAGCTCGTCTGCGCGAACTGCGGCCATCGGTTCTATGCGCCCGGGGCCGAGGAGCTCGCGTTCAACAGCGGCGGAGCATGTCGCCGGTGCGGCGGTACGGGTACGGTCATGACCGTAGACCGTGCGACGCTCGTGCCCGACGAATCGAAGACGATCGACGAAGGGGCCGTGGCTCCGTGGAACAGCCTGATGTGGTCGCTCATGACCGACGTGTGCCGGGCGATGGGCGTGCGTACCGACGTGCCGTTCAGCGAGCTGACGCCTGCCGAGCGCGCCATCGTCTTCGACGGACCGGCCGAAAAGAGACATATCCTCTACAAAGCCAAAAATTCCAATCAGGCGGGAGAGCTCGATTTCACCTACTACAACGCCGTCTATACGGTCGAGAATGCGCTCGCCAAAGTGACCGACGAGAAGGGCATGAAGCGCGTGGAGAAGTTCCTGCGTCAGGACGTCTGTCCGGCTTGCGGCGGCACGCGACTCTCCGACGAGGCCCGGGCGCCGCGGCTTCGCGGCATCGGGCTGGACGAGGCGTGCCGTATGACGCTCGCGGAGTGCGTCGGGTGGGTGTGCGGCGTCCCCGCTTCGCTGCCGGAGGAGATGCGCCCCATGGGCGAGAGCATCTGCGAGTCGTTCCTTGCCGCTTCGCGCCGTCTGCTGGACTTGGGGTTGGGATACCTCGCGCTCGATCGGGCGGCTTCGACCCTATCCACCGGCGAGCGGCAGCGTATGCAGCTGGCCCGCGCAGTGCGCAACCATACTACGGGCGTGATGTATGTGCTCGACGAACCCTCCATCGGCCTTCATCCGGCCAACGTCGCAGGTCTCACGGGTGTTATGGACGACCTGGTCGCCGACGGAAACACCGTCGTGCTGGTCGACCACGACACGCAGATACTGAGCCATGCCGACCATATCGTCGAGATGGGCCCCGGAGCGGGGGCCGACGGCGGAAGGGTCATTGCGCAGGGGACGGTCGGGGAGATCGAACGCAGTCCGGCGTCGCGCATCGGCCCGTTTCTGGCAGGCAAGGTCGAATCCCGCGTGCTGCCCGTCGTGCCGGAAGGCGAACTCTTCGCACAAGGGGCGATCCGTCTCTCCACCTCCGAAATTCACACCGTAAAACCGCTCGAAGTCGTCATTCCCAAAGGCCGCCTCACGGTGGTGACGGGCGTATCGGGGTCTGGCAAAACCACGCTGATTCTCGAAAGCCTCGTTCCGGCGCTCGAAGCGGCGATAGCGGGCACGCCGCTGCCACCCCATGTGAAAAATATCGATGCGTCGGGTATCGAACACGTCAAGCTCATCGATTCGACACCCATCGGTGCCAACGTGCGCTCCACGGTGGCTACTTACGCCGATATTCACGACGAGCTGCGCAAGATCTTCGCCCGCACGCCCGATGCCCGGGCCGCCGGTTACAAGGCGGGCGACTTCTCCTACAACACCGGACGGCTGCGTTGCCCAGTGTGCGACGGCACCGGCACGGTCAGCCTCGACGTGCAGTTCCTGCCCGACGTCGATATTCCGTGTCCCGAATGCCGCGGCTCGCGCTATGCGAAACCTGCGGGACGAATCGCCTGTACGGTCGGGAACGGCCGTTCGTTCACGCTGCCGCAGGTCATGGAGACCGACGTGGCCCATGCAGCGGAGTTGTGCGCCGGATTCAAGAGCGTCGCACCGCGGCTTGCGACGCTGAGCGACCTCGGGTTGGGCTACCTCACCCTCGGCGAAGCCACGCCCAGTCTCTCGGGCGGCGAGGCGCAGCGGCTGAAACTCGCCTCGGAGATGGGACGCCGGCAAAGCGACTCGCTCTTCGTTTTCGACGAGCCCACCATCGGGCTCCACCCGCTCGACGTCAGGACATTGCTCGAAGTCTTCCGGCATCTGCTTTCGGCAGGGGCTACCCTGGTCGTCATCGAACACGATCTGGACATGATACGCAACGCCGACTACATCGTCGACCTCGGCCCGGGCGGAGGAGCCGACGGCGGACGTATCGTCGCGACGGGCACTCCCGAAGCGGTAGCCGCCAATAAGGAAAGCATAACAGGACAATATCTGTATTGAAACTTAAAACAGGGTACCCATTCCAACCTTATTCATATGCACTGAACAGTTCTTCCGTATCGAGATAGATCGTCGGTTGGTCGTCCGACTGCCTATCGTATTTAGATCTGTCGATTCGGTAATGTCTTTCAGTCCGGAAATGATATAATTTGGTTCAGACTCCTTATCGTTTTCTTCGGAAAGCATGAAACGGGAAAATATGTGTCCGGCATCCTGCCTGAAATCCGTCAAAAGGAATTTCGTAAATCCTTCGATAATATCTTGGTCATGTATACGTTGAGAAGTCGAGCTTCTGGAATATGCTATCAAAGCATCAAATACGGGCCTGTCCTTCGTATCCTGCACCGACAGCCGTCTGTCGAAATCCTTCAATGCTTCGGCCGAGGGTTCTGTATGGTATTTACCATTGGTACTCGTAATAGACTTTTTCAGGCGATTTCGTATGACCGTTTTCAGAACACTTTCATATGCGTCGATTTCGAAACATTCCCTTAAACGATCACGAAACGCGTCGTTGTGTCGAACGACCACATGTTTTGGGTCGATAGTCGCCGTTACCGGCACATACGAAGCGTCCGCGGAGGAATATCCGGAGACATTCCGCTAAGAAATCGCAAAAAAAGGCGGTCGGCCCGTAAGGGTCGGCCGCCTTTTTCGTGTCTTCGGATAAAACCCGAATACCGTCATGGACAAACATAACAGGGATCTCCTGATCCGTGCGCTGAAAGGCACGCTGGACACCGCATCGCGCCGCGAATTCGACCTGTGGGTCTCGGATGCGGACAACCTCCGCATCTACGAGAATGCCCTCCGCATATGGGACGACGCACAGCGCCGCGCCGCAGCTTACACCCCCGACCGCGATCGGCTCTGGGAACAGTTGCAGTCACGTATCGGAGTTTCCGGATCGCCGCAGCCTACGGAACGGCCCGCGCCGAAACGCCGTTGGGTGCCGATACTTCGCACGGCGGCTGCCGTCGCCGCGGGCGTCGTCGTCACGCTCTTCGCAGTCCGTCCCGACGCCGCCCTCACACCGAGTCCGGCCCGACAGGAGTTCTGCGCCTTCGGCGGTAAATCGCTGGCACACCTGGCCGACGGTTCGACCGTATGGCTTCAAAGCGGCTCGACGCTTGTTTGCGACGGCTCCTTCGGCGCCGAAAGCCGCAACGTAAAGCTTCGCGGAGAGGGATTTTTCGACATTGCCAAAGATCCCGAACGCCCCTTCACGGTCGAAGTGGAAGGGTTGCGCATACGGGTTCACGGCACCAAATTCAACGTGAACACCTCGCTCGAAGACCGGACCGTCGCCGTATCGCTCGTAGAGGGTTCGGTGGCTCTCGACTCCGGCGAAGGCGAACAGCGCCAGCTGCACCCCGGTGAAATCGCCCGCTACAACACCGCCACACAAAAGCTGGACATCCGTCGCGGCAACGTGGAGCTGGAATCCTGCTGGGCCGCGGGCAAACTGGTCTTCGAGCGGCAGTCGCTGGGCGAAATCTGCCGCTACCTGTCTCGCTGGTACGACATCCGGATCGACATCTCTCCGGCACTCGCCCGCAACTACGCCTACACGTTCACCATTACCGACGAACCGCTCGAAGCGATTCTGCGCATCATGAGCCGCATCAATCCGATCGTCTACACCTTCTCGGACAACCGCTCGGTATCCATCTCCGAGATAATAGAATAAAACCGTAAACCTACCAAACACCAACCAAACTCCGAATGCCTATGACCGAACAGACCTGAACCGCACGCTATCCTTCCCGCGGCAGCCGCCGCAAACACACGCTAACTTAAAACTTCAACCATGAAACATTTTAGACTATTCGCAATTCTTTTGCTGCTCGTCTGCGGATGGACAACGGTTGCACACGGCCAGACGCAGGAGCCGGCGATCAACCTTGAGTTCACCGACATACCGCTCTCGGAAGCCATTTCGCGCATTGAGAAGAGCAGCAAATACACATTCTTCTACGACGCCAAGCAGACCGACCTGACCCGGCGCGTCAGCCTCCGCGCCAAACAGCTGCCGATCTCCGCCGCCCTGCGCCAGATGCTCGCCCCGACGGGTCTCGACTTCACGATATCCGAACGCCAGATCGCCCTGATTCCCGCGGCACGCAAGGCTCCGGCCGGATCGCGCACGATCACCGGTACGGTCAACGACTCCCACGAACTGCCGTTGGCCGGCGTCGCCGTCACGCTGGAGGGCGACAATACCCGCGGCACCGTTTCCGGAAACAACGGCAGTTTCACCATCGACGTTCCTGACGCCGATGCGGTGCTCAGCTTCACCTACTTGGGCTACATCTCCAAGAAAGTCTCGGTGCCCGTCTCGCAGAACAGTCTCGAGGTATTCCTCGCAGAAGACGCCGTGAGGATGGAGGACGTCGTAGTAGTAGGTTACGGCACCCAGAAGAAGGTCAATCTGACGGGAGCCATCACCACGGTGGACGACACGCAGCTTGCAAACCGTTCGGCGCCGTCCGTAGCCCACATGCTTCAAGGTGCGGTTCCGGGTCTGACGATCTCGACCTCGTCGGGCCGTCCGGGCAACTCGGCCGACCTGAACATCCGCGGTATCACCTCGATCAACGGCGGTTCGCCGCTCGTGCTGATCGACGGCGCCGAAGGCGACCTGATGAAACTCAACCCCAACGACGTGGCCTCGATCTCGGTGATCAAGGATGCCTCGGCCGCCGCCATCTACGGCGCACGCGCGGCTTACGGCGTCGTACTGGTGACTACCAAGGAGGGCGACGATTCGGACAAAACCCGCGTGTCGTACAGCGGACGCTGGGGTTGGAATTCCCCCACCACCTCGACCGATTACGAGACCCGCGGCTACTATTCGGTGTACGTCAACGACCTGTTCTGGCATGCCGACGCAGGTACCAACTACACCAACTATACCGAGCAGGACATGATGGAATTATGGGCCCGCCGCAACGACAAGGTCGAAAATCCCGAACGTCCGTGGGTGAAGATCGACCAGCGCGACGGCCGCGACACATATGTCTATTACGCCAACTTCGACTGGTACCACTACCTGTTCAAGGACGAACATCCCAGCACGAGCCACAGCGTCTCGCTGTCGGGCGGCAACTCGAAGGTGAAGTACATGCTTTCGGGCAACTATTACAGCGAAGAGGGACTCTTCCGTCAGGACCCCGACCGCTTGCAGCGGATCAACTTCCGTTCGAAAATTTCGTTCGACATCAACAAGTGGCTAAAAATCAGCAATAACACCAGCTACTACAACTACCAGTACTACTACCCCGGCCCCAGCGGAGTCAATA
>ENA-UOJL01002174-UOJL01002174.1-human-gut-metagenome-genome-assembly--contig:-P47-NODE-2174-length-17107-cov-19.154645_pt1 | contig 17107 bp, 10 predicted proteins | sample MGYA00242347_ERZ723894 | MGnify/ENA metagenome assembly ERZ723894
CAAGAGCCGGGCTTCGTAATTTTTAGGAGCTGCCTCTTAGTGAGACAGCCTCTTTTCTTTGCGCGGCAATGCTTCGGCAGAACGTTGTATGTTTTTTATAAGGAATAAAACCAAACATTTTATGAAGATAAATTAGTGTAAGCACAGATGAATGTACACGAAAATCGGCACGAAAGAAGACCTCTCCGCGCAGGTGTGTTTTCGTGTATTTACAAAAATTCCGGTCAATGCTATACTATACAAATTGACTGAAACGTTTTTTGAAAGGAACGGTATCTATGGGTCTGCCTGCGAAGCTGGTGCGAGCACAACTCAATTTCTTTAAACCATTTGTCGCCAACTGTTCTTTGGAGATTACCCGGAAGGGGCAGGACAAGCTTGGCGAGTTGATGGAGGCCATCCACCGGCGCGATGTGATCGTCCGCGACCATGACTTCGGCCCATTTCAGGGCGCGTGGATCATGCCGAAAGACGAGCGGCGTCAGGGCGTTGTGCTCTATCTGCACGGCGGCGGCTACACCTGCGGCAATCTGGACTATGCCAAGGGCTTCGCGGCCACGCTTTCAGACGAGTGCGGTGTGCGCGTGTTCTGCGCAGCCTACCGTCTGGCCCCGGAGGACCGCTTTCCGGCTGCGCTGGACGACGCGGTCGTGAGCTATCAGTATCTGCTCTCCAAGGGCTATCCCGCCAGCCAGATCCTGCTCTGCGGCGAGTCCGCCGGCGGCGGACTCATTTACGCCCTCTGCCTGCGCCTCAAGGAGCTGCGCCTGCCGCTTCCGTGCGGCCTGATCGGCATTTCGCCGTGGACCGACCTGACCGGCTCCGGCCAGTCCTATATCGACAACCGCGACATCGACCCCTCCATGACGCCGGAGCTGCTGCAATTCTATGCTGCCTGCTATACCGACGACCCGAAAGATCCCCTCTGCTCGCCGCTGTTCGGCGATCTGACGGGCCTGCCGCCGTCGCTGCTGTTCGTCGGCGGGGACGAGGTCATGCTCGACGATACGCGGATGCTCCATAAAAAGCTGCTCGATTCCGGCTGCAAGAGCCAGATCGTTATTGCGCCGGAGCGCTGGCACGCATATGTGCTGTATTATCTGAATGAAAATATGTCCGATTTTGACACCATCGGACGGTTCATGACGCGTGTGCTCTCTCCAGTGCGCAAGCTGCGCTGGATGCGGCTGGACAATGCCGCGAAAATTTACCCGGCGGCCAAGCGCCGGAACTGGACGAATTATTTCCGCCTGTCCGCCACGCTGACGGAGGAGGTCGATCTGAGCGTGTTGCGCGCCGCGCTGGACGTGACGGTGCGGCGCTTCCCGTCCATCGCCGTCCGCCTGCGCCGGGGCGTGTTCTGGTACTATCTCGAGGAGATCACGAAGGCTCCCGCGATTGAAGAAGACAAGAGCTATCCGCTTGTCCACGTCCCGTTTGACGACGTGCGCAAATGCGCCTTCCGCGTGCTGGTCTACGGCAGCCGCATCGCCGTGGAGTTCTTCCACGCAGTCACGGACGGCACGGGCGGTCTGATCTTCCTCAAAACGCTGGTTGCGGAATATCTGTGCCAGAAATACAAGATCAATATCCCCGCCGAAAACGGCGTTTTGGGCCGCTTGGAGGATCCTGACCCGGAGGAGCTGGAGGACAGCTTCCTGCGCTACGCGGGCGACATCACCGCCAGCCGCGCCGAGCAGACCGCCTACCACATGAGCGGAACGCCGGAGCCGGACGGCTTTTTGAACCTCACCACGCTCATGCTGCCCGTCCCCGCTGTCAAGGAAAAGGCGAAGGAATTCGGCGTCAGCGTGACAGAGTTCATTGCCGCCGTCATGATGAAGGCCATCAGCGACCTGCAGAATGAAAAGGTTCCGCGCCGTATGCGGCGCAAGCCTGTCAAGGTTCTGCTGCCGGTCAATCTGCGCGGCCTGTTCCCGAGCCGGACGATGCGGAACTTTGCGTCCTATGTCACGCCGGAGATCGATCCGCGCCTGGGCGACTATTCTCTTGCGGAGATCTGCCGGATCGTTCATTACCGGATGGGTCTGGAAAACGATCCCCGGATGATGGCGGCGAAGATCGCGACGAACGTGGCGAGCGAACGCTCCGCTGTGCTGCGCGTCATGCCGCTGTTCGTGAAAAATATCGCCATGAAGGCCGTGTTCGATCTGGTCGGCGAGTGCAAATCCTGCCTGTGCCTGTCCAACCTCGGTCTTGTCAGACTGCCGGAGGAAATGGCTCCGTATGTTGCGCGGATGGACTTCATCATCGGCGTGCAGGCCAAAGCTCCGCACAACTGCGGCGTCGTCAGCTGGAACGGCACCATGTATATCAACATGATCCGGAACATCCGCGAGCCGGAGCTGGAATCTCATTTTTACCGTGTGCTGCACACGCTGGGGCTGCCCGTCAAGGTCGAGAGCAACCAGCGTTGGGCATGAATAGGAGGCTGTGAAACATGTATTGTGTCAAATGCGGCGTTGAACTCGCCGACAGCGAGAAAAAATGTCCTCTTTGCGGGACACCGGTATTTCATCCCGATATCCCGCGCAATCTCTCCGAGCCGCCCTTTCCGCCGGACAAGCGCATCCGGCCTGAGGACGTGAATCGTTCTGGTATTTTATTTGTGCTGACCATCGCGGCGCTTCTGCCTGCGCTTTTGTGCCTGCTCTGCGACTGGCGTATCAACGGAACGCTCGTCTGGTCCGGTTACGCGGCGGGCGCGATCGGTCTTTTGTATATCGTCATCCTGCTGCCCATGTGGTTCCGCCATCCCAATCCTGTCATTTTTGTGCCGGTTGATTTCATCGCAGTGGGACTTTATCTGCTTTACATCAACTTTGCTACCGGCGGGCACTGGTTCTTGTCCTTTGCTTTCCCGGTCACGGGTGCGATTGGCCTTCTCATCAGCGCGGCAGTTGCCCTGACGCACTATCTGCGCAGCGGGTATCTTTACATTTACGGCGGTATGCTGATCCTTGGCGGCGGACTGGCCGTGCTCATTGAGTTCCTGATCAATCTGACCTTCCAGATCCACGAGACGCTCTTCTGGTCGTTCTATCCGATGGTCGCAGGCATTGTGCTGGGCTTGATGCTCATCGTCATCGCTATCTGCAAGCCTTTGCGCGAATCGCTGCACCGAAAATTTTTCCTGTGAAATAACTGTGATATACAAACAGCCTCCGCCCACGCAGTGTTCTGCGGGGCGGAGGCTGTTTGTAACGATACGTTTTATCGATCAGCTGACGCTTCTGCTTCGCGTGATTTAATGTCAGCAAGCATGCTGTCGTAGAATTCCTTGCTGATCTTGTATTTACGCAGATAAATCACATAACCCGCGACGATCAGTACCAGCGGAATGGCCAGCATGGCCAGCTTGATCGTCAGCTTGCCGGATGCGTCGATGGCTGCGGCTGCCGTATCAGAGCCCTTTGTTTTGATCCCAGCCAGCATGATGCTGATGCTGATCAGGCCGGTCGAAAGTGCACCGCCGATTTTGTTGACGAGCGGCTGGATAGAGAACGTGATGGATTCTGAGCGCCGCCCCAGCTTCCACTGGCCGTATTCAATGGTATCGGCGAGGAACATGAGCATCAGCAGCTGGATGAACGCCTGACCGACGAACATCAAAATCGCAGAGACGGCGATCAGGCCGATAGAATGCTCGGCAAAGAAGAAGGCCAGATAGCCCGCGACCACAAAGACCGTCGCGCCGGTATAGAGCTGGCGGCGGTCATATTTTTTGGAAAACAGCGGGAAGATCATCAGTGCCGCCAGCTGTGCCACGCCGCAGACGGCGGCCAGGATGGCGTACATATTGATATCGCCGTAGAGATACTGCATATAGTACGTCGCAAAGCCGGTCGTCGTGCAGTAGCCGACCATAAACAGCGCCATGGAGAGCGTCGTCCACATGAGCTGATCGTTTTTTGTGATAGCGTTCCACATATCGCAGATGGTGAACTTCTCGTCGTCCTCCTTGATCTCGCGGTTCTCCTTTACGCCGAACAGCGGGAAGCAGAGTCCTGCCAGATAAATAACGCTCACCGAGACGGCGACCGTCATCCACGCCTTCGGCGTATTGCCGAGGGCGGCGGTGATGGGCTGCCAGCCAACCATGATGATGTACATACCGATGTTTGCGCAGATACGCGCGAACGCGCCGTAATTCTCGCGCTGCTTCTGATCCTGCGTCAGGGCGGGCAGGAGCGTCCAATAGGCAATGTCATTGATGCCATAGCTGATATCCCAGAGGACATACGCGGCTGCGAAGAAAATGACATAGGCCGTGCCGGTGCCGACGTTGCCGAACAGGATCAGATAGAAGATCACGGACACGACGCCGCCGACCAGGATCGCGGGCTTGAATTTGCCCCATTTTGTGTGGATATTGTCTATGACAAGGCCCGTGATGGGATCGTTCAGCGCGTCGGCGATGCGCAGGACGGAGAGCACAAGACTTACCGCTGCGAACACATGAATGGGTAAGGAAAGAATGTTGGACAGAAAATATAAAAGTGCGTTTGCCTCGAAGGCATAGAACATATCGCGGCCGATCGTGCCGAGGCCGAAGAAATATTTATTGCGGCGGTCAAGATTTTTCATGGCTGTATCTCCCGAACGAAATAAACGTTGGAGCCGAAATCGCCCTGCATGCGTCCGTCCGCATTATAGCCGGTTCCGGAAAAACGCGGTGCAAGCATGATTCCGGCGGAATAGGCTGCGCCGGAGGCCGTAACGGTCTGCTGGCCGTCATACATCTTGTAATAGCTGTCCGCCGTCTGTACGGCAAGGCCGTTTGGATTCAGTTTTACGGGCAGAACATGGCGCAGAAGCGAACCGAAATCGCCGACGCGCAGCAGCTGCGGGCGGCTGTCAAGCTGGTACTGCGTTTGTGCATCAAGCCCTGCCACACGCAGACGTTCGTAGCCAGGCGCTGCACTCTGAATTCCGTGGAACACGCCTGCGACTGTCTCTTCTTCCGTCTGCGCCTGCCAGATTGTTCCGCCGCTGTCCGTTTTGTCTCTTGTAAAGCGACCGTATTGAAGCGTACGGCGGTGTGCCTTGTAAAACTCGATCTGTGCCTTTATCTCCGTCAACTCAACGGGCAGCAACTCTGTCAAATCCAGTTCATAGCCCAGGCATCCGAACATACTGATGTTTCCGCGCGTGGAAAGCGGCGTTGCGCGCAGCGTCTGTGCGTGCGGACTTGCAGATACATGCGTACCGAAGCAGGAGGGCGGATATAGATAGCTGAGGCTCTGCTGGATACGCAGACGCTCAACCGGGTCAGTATTGTCCGAGCACCAGATCTGCGGCGAGAAAAACAGCATGCCGCAGTCAAACCGGTTTCCGCCGGATGAGCAGCTTTCAAGCAGAATTTCCGGCCTCGGCTCAAAAATGCGGCGCAGCACATCATAAAGACCGAGGACAAATTCATGCTGCTTCGCACCAAGTGCGCAGGAATGTCGATTCATATCCCACTTGACATAGGAAATTGGCGCGGAATCAAGAACCTTGCCGACACTTTCGACGATATAGTCCCGCACGTCCGGCTTTGTGAGGTCAAGCAGCAGCTGGTGGCGGCCCAGAAGATCCTCACGGCCAAGACTGTCATGCAGCGCCCAGTCCGGGTGCTTGCGGTACAGGTCTGAATCCGGACTGACGGACTCCGGCTCAAACCAGAGCCCGAACTGCAGCCCGATGGCGTTCAGCTTCTCGCCGAGGCCCTTCAGTCCATTCGGGAGTTTTTTGGGATTCACGGAATAATCGCCGAGGCTGCTTGTATCACTGTCGCGTTTTCCAAACCAACCGTCGTCAAGCACGAACAGTTCGCAGCCAAGCTGCTTTGCGGCTTTGCCAAGTCGCAGAAGCTTCGCCTCTGTGAAATCAAACATGCAGCCCTCCCAGCTGTTGTAGACAATGGGCCGGGGCCGGTTTCTCCAATACGGCGGAATGAGCGTTTCATTCACATAGCGGCCGAAGCAATCGGTCACGCCGCCGAAGCCCGCATCTGACCACGCCATGACGGCCTCTGGCGTCTCAAAGCGGCCACCTGGGGCAAGCTGCCAGCTGAAATTCGAGGGAGAGATACCCTGCATTATGCGCGTGAGGCCCTGCAGGCTTTTCTGCGCACTTAGATAATGACTGCCGGAATAGAGCAGATTGAATCCGCAGACCGTGCCGCTTGTCTCTGTTGCGTCCGGTGCGGCAAGCAGGAAGCCGGGATTTGCGCGGCTGGATGACGCGCCGGTCGTGCTCTCCAAGCAGGAGCGCGCCATGGTGACAGGTGTTTTTGCGTGCTGCATCTCGGCAATCCATCCGCCGGAAAAGGTGTGCATCGTCCAATCACCCGGAATGTCCGTACAGGTGCTCATGAACTTTTGAATAGAGACAGGCGTGTCGCTGAAGTTTTCTAGAATTGCCCTGCGCGTGAAGACCGTGGGCAGAACGCCGTATAGAAGCGTAAGCCGAAGCTTTGCCGCTTTATCCTCCAGATAGACGGCAAGAACCGTCTGCCCGCGCGAGGCCGGCAGCACGGAGGGCAGGGGAGTCTTCAGCGCCTCACAGCCGGTATAGCGGAAATCTGTAGAGATCGGTGTACCGTTTTGCAGCAACTCCAGCGGGCTTTCCCGGTAGTCTCCACGCCCGCAGCCGCTCCATTCGAGAGGGAAAATGTCCATGCAGTTGGCATTTGAATCTTCCCGGTAAAGCGTGCTGTCTCCCCAGCCGCAGCCTGGCTGGACAGCGAGTGCGTCTGCGTCGGATGCGCTTACGCGTGCGCCGAAATGCAGATGCTCCAAAAATCCGTCCCTGACGCGGAACAGATACGAATTCTTTTCATTTTGCAGATGAAATACGCCATGCTTGACTGTAATCATTCGATGTGGTAAACCTCCCCTCTGATATAAGCGTCGTAGGCCTCGTCTGTCACGCCGCCGCTGTGGAGCATATCGGCGTAGAATTCGCCGGAACGCTTGATCGTGCGCGTCTGAGTAGCGTAATCGACGTTGATGAGGCCAAAACGGGCGCTTTCTCCCTCAAGCCATTCAAAATTGTCGCAGAAGCACCAGTGATAATACCGCTCGAACGGCAGACCGGAGCGGAGCATGGCCCTCAGATGCTCGTAAATATACCGGGCACGGAAGGTGTCCTGATTGTCGCAGGTTCCGTTTTCCGTGACCCAGATGGGACGCTTCAGAAGCTTTTCCAGCTTTTCTGCGACCTGTGGAAGACCGTCGGGATAGATCTCCCAGCCGAGATCATTGCGCGGACTGTTTTTCCGAACACCGTCGGCAAAGCCCGTGACGGTTGAACGTGTGTAATAGTTAACGCCGTGGAAATCACAGTATTCGCCCTTCGGCAGCTTCCAGTGGTTCCGGAGCGGCAGACGGAAGACGCCTGTGGACATGGCCTCCGTGACCGCACCCTGAAACAGCCATTCAACGGCTCTGGCTGTGGCAGCCTGTACGGGATTTTTGGGGTTCTCCGGCTCGAATACGCGCAGATGATTCGCAAAGCCGACCATAGTGTCAGAATAGCCCATAGCCTCTCGCGTCTTGTGAAGCATCTGGTAGCAGCGGATATGACAGTAGGCCATGTTTTCCAGCACTGTGAACGTCTCGGAGAAGCTTTTATGTCCGGGAGGCCAGTCGCCGAAGAAATAGCCGTTGGTGGCATAGACGTTCGGCTCATTGATGGTGATCCAGTCGCTGACCAGATCGCCGAAACGGTCGGCACAAAGCTGAGCAAAGGACAGAAAATCATCGAGATTTTCTCGCTTTGCAAACCCGCCCAGACGCTCGAACCACATGGGATTGGAAAAATGATGGATGGTCAGCAGCGGGCGGATGCCCAGCTGGTGCATGTACTCCAACTCTGCGCGGTAGTGCGCGATCGCCGTTTCATCGACCTCGCCGCGGGACGGCATGATGCGCGCCCATTCTACGCCTATGCGGGCGATAGACAGATGCAGCCCGGCCATCAGTGCGCAGTCTTCACGCCAGCGGTTCCAATGGTCATTGGCGACTGCCGGATCGGATCCGTCCTTGATCTTACCCTGATGATACCAGTCGTTCCAGCTGCTGCCGACCTCCCCGCCCTCGATCTGCGCCGAAGCGGAACTGACACCGAGCAAAAATCCCTCTGGGAACTGTAGCCGCATGGGGTGTCCTCCTTCATTCTCATTTACATATACGCGTTCTTATTGTATGTTTTTTTCAGGGCGCCTGCAAGTGTCAATTTTGGACGAAAGCGGACCTGAAAATCTGTTCAGGTTTCCATATAGCGAAATCCCGATGTTATGTTACAATAATGTTGTTGTTATGGAAACCAACAAACGGCATGGGGGAGAAATGAATATGCGTCATACAAGATGGTTTAAGGACAAGGTTTTTTATCAGATCTGGCCCCGAAGCTTCCGCGACGGCAACGGCGACGGGATCGGCGATCTGTGGGGAGTATTAGAGAAGCTGGACTATCTGAAGGAACTCGGCATTGACGGTGTCTGGTTCTCGCCGCTCTATCCGTCGCCCGGAGCGGACTGCGGCTATGATATTTCGGATTACATGGACATTGCGCCGGAATACGGCGGCATGGAGGCATTCCGGGCTGTTCTGGACGGCCTGCACGAGCGCGGGATGAAACTTGTCATGGACCTGGTCGTTAATCATACGAGCGACGAGCATGAATGGTTCCAGAAATCCCGGCGGCGCATTGCGCCGTATACCGATTATTACATTTGGCGATCCGCCAAACCAAACGGAAAGTTGCCCAATAACTGGGACAGCCATTTTGAGGGTAAGGCATGGCAATGGGATGATCTGCGGCAGGAGTATTATCTGCACCTGTTTGCCGTCAAGCAGCCGGATCTCAACATGGATAATCTGCTTGTCAGAACGGAGGTTAAGAAGATTCTCAAGTTCTGGCTCGATCTCGGTGTTGACGGCTTCCGTGAGGATGTCATCACCTTTATTTCAAAAAAGGAGGGCCTGCCGGACGATTACCTGTTCCCGGTTTTCAAGGGCATCCGGTTTTATAATCACGGCCCGCACATCCATGAGTATCTGCAGGAATTCCGCCGCGACGTGCTGGAAAATTACGACTGCATGACCATCGCCGAAGCACCGCTCGTCACGCCGCAGCGTGCGCTGGATTACATTGAAGAGTCGGACACCAATGAGATCGACATGATGATTCAGTTCCAGTGCATGTGCGCTGACTGTTTCTTTACAGATTACATGCCGCGAAAATTCTCCTTAAAGCGCCTGCGCCGTGCCTTTTCCAGCTGGCAGACGAAGCTGGATGGACGCGGCTGGAATGCCCTGTATCTCGAAAATCACGATCACCCGCGCGTCATTTCGCGCTACGGCAGCGAGCAGTATCGCGTGGAGAGCGGCAAAATGCTGGCCGTCAGCTATCTGTTTTTGAAGGGCACGCCGTTCATCTATCAGGGGCAGGAGATTGGCATGACGAACTGGCGACCGGAGAGCACCAGCATGTACGAGGACGTGCAGACCCGCAATCAACACCCGGACTGGCCGGAGGAAAAACGTCTCGCGCTCTACCACCGTGCGTCCCGCGACTCTGCCCGCACGCCCATGCAGTGGACAGACAGCGAAAACGCCGGGTTCACGACCGGTACGCCGTGGTTTTATATCAATGAGAATTACAAGAGCATCAATGTGGAACAGGCGCTGAATGACCCGGATTCGATCCTGAATTTTTACAAGAAAGCGATTGCCCTGCGCAAGAGCCTGCCCGTTGTGCGTGACGGGAGTTATCAGGAGTATTATAAGGGTTCTGACAAGCTTTATGTCTACGCACGCGAAACAAAGGAGCAGAAGCTGCTGGTGATCTGTTCGTTCACCGACAAGCCTGTGCGCTTTCAGGCACCTTATAACTTCTCCCTCAGCGATATGAAGCTGCTTCTGACAAATTACGACGATACCTGTGAGGAGAACAGCTTTCTCACGCGTCCGTACGAAGCCCGCGTCTACCTTTATGAATGAGGAATTTCTCTAACCGCACGGTTTTTTCATGGAGAAATAGAAAAGAAGCCCGCCGACCCGTTTGAATGGGTTCGGCAGGCTCTTTTTTTACTCTGTCCGCAGTGCAACGACCGGATCTTTCTTTGCCGCCAGCGACGACGGGATGAGCCCGGCGAGGAATGTCAGCAGCATCGAAATGGCGATCAGTGCCACACCGGCCTGCCACGGCAGCTTGGCGCCGAGCGAGGCAATACCGGTCAAATGCTGAACGACTGCGTTGATCGGCAGAATCAGCACCAGCGTCAGTCCCACGCCGAGCAGACCTGCAATCAGACCTTCAATCAGCGTTTCTGCATTGAATACGCGTGAAACATCGTGCTTTGACGCGCCGATTGCGCGCAGAATGCCAATTTCTTTCGTGCGTTCCAACACGGAAATATATGTGATAATGCCGATCATAATCGACGAAACAACCAAAGAGATCGAGACAAATGCAATCAAGACATACGAAATGGCGTTGATAATCGTCGTGACTGAACGCATCAGCAATGCAACATAGTCCGTATATGTGATCTGATCTTCCTCCGGCAGCGCGCTGTTGTAGCGCTCGATGCAATCGCCGATGGCGTCCTTGTCTGAAAATGTGGAGGTGTACAGATTGATCTTGGACGGATTGGAACGTTCTACATACCCAAGCGCTTCCAACATATCTTCATAGGTCGATTCCGAATAAGCGGCGGGAACATATGTGTCATAGAGATACGAAAACTGTTCATCTGTCAGTTCTGCCGTATCCATTGCGGCGGCCAGCTGTTCGGATGAAAGGCCGGCCAGCTGTGCAGAGACGGTTTCGGCATACTGTGCGGCGATCTGCTCACGCAGCATCTGAGCAACATAATCGAACAGCGTCTCGTCGTCCATCTGCGCAATGTACCCGCGTACGGTTTCCGGATCAGTTCCCATCTGCTCCGCATAAGAGTCCGTCATCTGCGCTTCAATTGTTTCACGCGTCATGCCGTCCATGGCCTGCTGCACGGCGCTGTCCAGATACTCGCCCGGCGCCTGCTTTGACATATCTGCGTACATCTGCGCCTTTTCCTGCGTGTCCGCGTCCGACAGAACGGCTCCGACCGCCTCGCGCATCTGCGCCGCGTCAGGCGCTTCCTCGTCGCCTGTTTTGAACGGCAGGCCTGTCAGAACATCCGTTTCAGGATCGTCCAGCTGCTGCCGGATGACCGCGCTTTCGGAGGCGGCGTCCAGCACATACTGCGTCAGTGCACTCGTATACCCCAGCGACCCGCGCACCATGCTGTTCGCCGCGTCCGGGTCCGGCCGCAGCACGCCGACGATTTTCAACGTCGTGCCGACCTCGTCGGAGCCGTAGAGATATTCCATCCCCGCCTCACTCTGGCTCAGATCGGTCCAGCTGCCGTCCGCGTTCTGGGCGTAATGCTCAAAGGGCAGGATCAGCTGGAAGGTATGGCCGCAAAGCTCCTCATAGCTCCAGCTCGCGTCCGATTTTTCAATCGTCTCCTGATTCATGGCCGCCTGCATCGCGTCCGTCATTTCCTGCTCAGTCTTGAGGCCCATCGCGTACATGACCAGATCGGAGATCTCATTGTTTTCGCCCACGACCAGCACGACCTCGTCATAGCTTTCCGGCCATCTGCCGTAGAGCACATCGTACTGCGACTTCAAAAGCGGGGAGATCCCTGTCCCGTCCTCGTCCGGCAGCAGCTCCTCCCAGACGTCCATGGCGGAATAATAGCTGCCAAACTGCGAAAAATAACTGCTGTAATCGCCGCCGTACATACTGCTCATCATGTTCTGCAGCAGCTCCATCACGTCGGCCTTGACAATATTGTCGTCTGCGTCCTTTGTGTAGACCGGCAGCGACAGGTCATAGGCATACTGGATCGAGGTCAGATATTGATGAATTTCGCTGTCCGGGTTATCCAGATAGCGCTTGAACGCTTCCAGATCGTTTGTCTGCGTGCCGTTCTCGTTCAGGCTCTGCATCAGGTCGTACATGACGTTTGACGCGTAGACGCGCCCGTCCGTATGCGTTTTTCCGGCCTCTTCGCTGTGTACGCCCATCAGCGCTGTCACCATGCCGGACATATCCGCGCTTTCCGCCTCAATCGTCACCGGATAGGACGAAAGCGTGTCCTCCTGCACGTCGTTGATATACGTCTGAATGCCATTGGAGAGGGACAGGATCAGCGCAATTCCGATGATGCCGATGGAGCCCGCGAAGGCGGTCAGGATCGTGCGGGCCTTCTTCGTCATCAGGTTATTGAGACTCAGTCCCAGTGCCGTGAAAAACGACATGGACGTGCGCCGCTTACCTGCTTCCGCCTTCACTGGCGGCTCCGCCGCGTCTTCATACGGCGCGCTGTCCGCCAGAACGCTTCCGTCGAGCAGCCGCACCGTCCGCGTAGCGTAGCGCGCGGCAAGCTCCGGGTTGTGCGTGACCATGATAATGAGCTTTTCGTCCGCGATCTGCTTCAGAAGCTCCATGACCTGCACAGACGTTTCACTGTCCAGCGCGCCGGTCGGCTCGTCGGCCAGCAAAATCTCCGGATCGTTGACCAGCGCCCGCGCAATCGCCACGCGCTGCATCTGTCCGCCAGACATCTGGTTGGGCTTTTTATGCAGCTGGTCACCCAGACCGACCTTTTTCAGCGCCTGCACGGCGCGCTTTCTCCGCTCGGACTTGCTCACGCCAGAAAGCGTCAGCGCAAGCTCCACGTTCTGCAGAACCGTCTGGTGCGGGATCAGGTTATAGCTCTGAAAGACGAAACCGATGGAATGGTTGCGGTAGGTATCCCAGTCCCGCGCGGAAAAGTCCTTCGTCGAGCGTCCGCCGATGACAAGATCGCCGGAGGTATATTGATCCAGTCCGCCGATGATGTTCAGAAGCGTCGTCTTTCCGCAGCCGGACGGCCCCAGCACAGCGACGAATTCATGCCGCCGGAACCGGATCGACACGCCCTTCAGCGCGTGAACGGCGGTGTCTCCGGCCTGATAGTCCTTTGCGATCTGTTTCAGCTCAAGCATTGGGTCACGATCCTTCATTTCAGAATAAACAAAATTAGAATACACTGGATTTATGAACAAATCTATGGAATCGCAGACCTTTCCGCGCAGTGTTCACAGAAAATTTACCGCCTACAAAACTTTTTTAGCCGCCCTCATAAATAATTTGGACAGACAGACGAAATTGTAAAGATTTTAAGGCAGAAACCGTTGGTTTTTGGGTAAAATAATACTGGACATCGGAAGAATATTGCGGTATAATTTAGCAGAATGTTGTGGAACACACAGTATATTGGCCGGCATCCAGCCGGCAGGTAATAAGGAGGAAATTTATTATGTCTGTTAAAGTTGCGATCAATGGTTTTGGCCGTATCGGCCGTCTGGCGTTCCGTCAGATGTTCGGCGCTGAGGGCTACGAAGTCGTCGCTATCAACGACCTGACTTCCGCCAAGATGCTTGCGCACCTGCTGAAGTACGACTCCACGCAGGGCAACTATGTTGCGCAGGGCCACACCGTTGATTTCCACGAGGGCGAAGGCGAAGACAACTACATCGTTGTCGACGGCAAGAAGATCGTCATCTACAAGATGCCCAACGCGGCTGATCTGCCCTGGGGCAAGCTCGGCGTTGACGTTGTCCTCGAGTGCACCGGCTTCTATACCAGCAAGGCCAAGGCACAGGCCCATATCGACGCAGGCGCCCGCAAGGTCGTTATCTCCGCTCCGGCCGGCAATGATCTGCCCACCATCGTTTACAACGTCAACCACAAGACGCTGACCAAGGAAGACACCATCATCTCCGCCGCTTCCTGCACCACCAACTGCCTCGCTCCGATGGCCAAGGCTCTGAACGATCTGGCTCCCATCGAGTCCGGCATTATGTGCACCATCCACGCCTACACCGGCGACCAGATGCCGCTCGACGGCCCGCAGCGCAAGGGTGACCTCCGCCGCAGCCGTGCAGCCGCTGTCAACATCGTCCCGAACTCCACCGGTGCTGCCAAGGCCATTGGCCTCGTTATCCCGGAACTGAACGGCAAACTCATCGGCGCCGCACAGCGTGTCCCGACCCCGACCGGCTCCACCACCATCCTGAACGCAGTTGTCAAGGGTACTGTCACCGTTGAGCAGGTCAATGCCCAGATGAAGGCGGAAGCTACCGAGTCCTTCGGCTACAACACCGACGAGATCGTTTCCTCCGACATCATCGGCATGCGCTACGGCTCCCTGTTCGATGCAACGCAGACCATGGTTCTGCCCCTGCCGAACGGCGACACCCAGGTTCAGGTCGTTTCCTGGTACGACAACGAAAACTCCTACACCAGCCAGATGGTCCGCACCATCAAGTACTTCTCCGAACTGGGCTAATTCCACAACCAAGTCCCAGACAGGCGCTGCTCCGGCAGCGCCTGTTTTTTGCACCCTTCCCAAGGCTCCCCTGAAGGGAGAGTTGGCGCGAAGTGCTTGAGTGGTCAAGCGACAGGTAACTGTAAAAACAGAAGCTATTCGGCGAATTCGTGTGCCCTTACTCGCTTGGTTGTACGGGCCGATGCCCACATCGGCCCGTTGGAAAGTTATGAATTTTTTGCATTTTCAGTAAAATCGTGCATTCTGCTGGGGCGATATAGGCATCGGCCCATACGAACGAATGGGATACTGCACTCGCATTTACCAAAATGCCGTTAAAGAAACTGTTTTCAATCGGGAGGAGAAGAGCCACGCCCCTGCCAACTACATACGTTTTTGCACACCGGTGGAAGCCATTGGGCGCTGCATCAGTCCGAAAGTTGATATGTCTTAAAAGGTTGACAAGAGTAAACTTATATGCTATGATAAGTCTACAAAAGTAAACCTAAGGAGGACAGAACAATGAAGCGATTCCGCGCGTTCGTATTGGCAATGTTGATCCTTTTCATGTGCACTGCCTGCAAAAAAGAAACATTGCCTGCAACGCAGCCCGGCAGCGCACAGACAGCGGCAGGGGAGACGGAGCAGACTGTTTCCGGCGTTTCCGTCCGCATCCCGGCTGCGCAGTACCGATTGGCCCGCACGGAGCCGGAGGGGATGACGGTGGGCACCGCACTGCTGCCGTATTCCGGCGGAGCCGTCCTGACCGGCAGTATGATCACAGGCAGTGCGGACGAACCGCTTCGGACGGAAGCAGCGGCGTATTACACGCCGGAACGCGCCTGCACTGTGCAGGAGCTTCGCGTTTCTCCGGACGGCCTTGTTGTACAGGCTGCGATGGAAGGGGAGCGGCTGTATTACATCGAATCGCGTCAGACCCCGGACGGCGAACAGTGGCTGCTCCACGCCGACGGACAGACGCGCGTGCTGGACGAAGCCCTGTCCGGCGTTTCCAATCTGACTGCCATGGCGGTGCAGGATGAAGCGTTGCTTCTTGCCGCAGACGGTTCCTGTGTCATTTCCTGCGCCATGGATGGAACGCGCCTCTGGAAGCAGCCTGCTGCGGAAATTAAGCGCTTTTTCCGCACACGGGACGGTACGCTTCTGGGCTGGGCACAGCGGGAACAGATGCTTTATTCCATAGCGGATGATGAAATTCAGCCGCTGTGTCCGCTGCCCGATCTGTTCCGCACCGGGATTGAAATGCTCTATCCGGGCGAAAATACGCCGTATGACTGCCTTGTCTTCGCAAACGACGCCTGTTTCGGCTGGCAGATCGCGGAGAATACTGTGACGCAGCTGTTTGCCTGTGATACGGTCGGCCTGTACGCCGTTGATGTCGAAACCTTCTGCGGCATGGGGAACGGACAGTACCTCGGATTGGAGTTTTACCCATCGGAGGACGAAGGGACGCAGCACCGCCTGTTCTGGCTGACCCCGGCGGAGGGCGATTTCTCGGAAAAGCGCCTGATCCGCATTGCGGGCAGCCGCAGCGGCATTTTCTCCATGGCTGCCCGCGATTTCACATCTCTGTACCCGGAATATCAGGTTGAATTTGTCGATTATGAGGCGCAGTACGGGGAACAGGCCGATCAGCAGCTTTTCATGGATCTACTCTACGGCGACTGCCCCGACCTTCTGTTTGTAAACGGCCTGCCGTTCGCGCAGTACGCCCGTCAGGGACTTCTGGAAGACCTGTACGCATGGATCGACACGGACGAAACGCTTTCGCGCACGGACTTCACACAAAATCTTCTGCACGCACTGGAAACAGGTGGCGCACTGTACCGCCTGCCGCAGACCTATCTGCTTGCAACGGCTGCCGGTCTGCCAGAGATCGTCGGCGGACAGGAAGCGTGGTCAATGGCGGACTTTCTGGATACCGCGCAGGCGTACCCGGAAATCTGTTCCGTCTTTGCGCAGGACGATGGAGCGTCCATGATTCAGACGCTGCTTCTCTATGCGCCGGATGCCTTTGTGGATTATGACGCAGTGCAGGCAAGCTTCGATTCTCCAGAGTTTCTCTGCCTGCTGGAACTTGCCAAGCGCCAGACACAGCCGGAGGCGGAATCGCCGCGCGAAGCGCTGCTGACCGGTCAGGCGCTGCTGGAGCAGCTGATGATCGGCCGTGCACAGTATTTTGAAGAAGAATACGAAGACGGTCTGAACCGGCTTGCCATCCCTGGCTTTCCGGGTGCGGGACGCGCCAGCTTCTATCTGACGCTCCCGATGGCCATCCCGGTCAATGCGCAGGAAAAGGAAGGGGCGTGGGCGTTTCTGGAGCTCCTGATCACGGAGCCGCTCTACGCCGCACGCAGCCGCGGCGGCTGGCTGCCGGTGCAGTCGGACTTTGAGAAAAAGACGGATGCCATGACAGATACCACCGCACAGAATCTCCTGCGCGAACTGCAGGCGGAGGCTGTGTCCGCATTTGACTATGATGCAGCTGTTGATGGGATTCTTGCCGATGAACTGCCGTATTATTTTGCGGACGAGCAGACTGCCAAACAGATCACAGACCGCATCCAGCGCCGCGTCCAGCTGTATCTCGAAGAAACCTACAACTGATACTATAAAAATAATAAAAGGCGGGCGGTACCCGAAGGTACCGCCCGTTTTGCATAGGAGATAATTATTTGTCGTACATATCGACCAGCTTGAGCAGGTGCT
>ENA-UOJL01002181-UOJL01002181.1-human-gut-metagenome-genome-assembly--contig:-P47-NODE-2181-length-17052-cov-5.859563_pt1 | contig 17052 bp, 16 predicted proteins | sample MGYA00242347_ERZ723894 | MGnify/ENA metagenome assembly ERZ723894
TTTAGATTACTAGATGTAGTATAATTTAGAGGAAGAACTCGCAATTTCGGGAAAATGCACTATCGGAGGGAGGTGCGCGCCTTGCGCGTTTACTTTGCCGCCACGGCGCTCTTTGACCCATCGCGCGCGATAGCGCCGGGGCGGACTGCCCGCCCGGAGAGCGCGGCGGCCTGGTCGCTGCTCCTGTGGGCGCTGCGGCGCGACTTCGGAGCGCAAACTCTGCCGGACATCGCCGTGAACGCGGCGGGCAAGCCGTATTTCCCGGCCGAGCCGGGGCTGCGCTTCTCCCTGAGCCACACCCGGGGCTGTGTCCTCTGCGCCCTCTCCGACACCGGCGAAGTCGGGGCGGACGTGCAAGTCATCTCGCCGAAGGATGAGCCCTTCGCCGCGCGGCTGATGAGCGAGCGGGAGCGCGCCGATTTCACGCTGCACGAGCTGTGGTGCCTGCGCGAGGCCGTATATAAGCTCACCGGCAGCGGGAGCCTGCGCAGCATGCCCTTCCGGCGCGAGGGCGGGCGGATCGTTCCGCCCTTCGACGGCGTCGAGTGCCGGCTGTACGGCGGCATACCCGGCTGCGAGGCGGCCGTCGCGGCCTTCCCGCCTGAGCCGCTGCCGGACAGAATCGAGGAAGTGGGCGTCTGCGAGCTGCAAAAAGGCATTGTTATAACGCCCGGCAGTTGATATAATAGTACTGCGCCGTTCACCCGGCGGGAAATGGGGAATTCATATGTGGTTCAACCGAGCTGCGCTGAAGGCCGAGGCAAAGGCCTGTATGCGCCAATCCACGGCCAACCCGTATATCACGGCGCTGGTCTACACGCTGATAAGCTTCATTTTGGCCGAGCTGTCCTCGCGGCTGCTGTTTCCGTCCGACCTCGTCTATTTCTCCGTCGACACACAGAACTACACCGTGCACTTCGAGGTCTCGCCCTATTATTTTGAGCGTATCTACCGCGAGCCGCTGGCCTATCTCATCGACTTTCTCGTCGGGATAGCGGACTACATGCTGGACGTGGGCATGATAATCTTCGCGCTCAACGTCGCCCGCCGCGCCGAGAGCGCGATCGGCAACCTGTTCGACGGCTTTGCCCAGTTCCTGCGCGTCATTCTGCTGTACCTGCTGGAGGGGCTGTTCGTCTTCCTGTGGGCGCTGCTGTTCATCATCCCCGGCATCGTCGCCTCCTACCGATACAGGCTCGCAATCTACCTGCTGCTCGACCACCCGGAGATGGGCGTCATGGACTGCATCCGCGAGAGCAAGCGCCTGATGAACGGCCGCAAGGGCGAGCTGTTCGTGCTCGACCTCTCCTTCTTCGGCTGGCTGCTGCTGACCGCCATCCCGCTCGTCGGCCTGGCCGTGAGCATCTATGTGACGCCGTACATCGAGACCACCCGCGCCGGCTTCTACCTCGCCGTCACCGGGCTGGACTCCCGCCGCGACGAAGGCGGCCGCTACGGCCACGAGTACGAGCGGCAGCGCCGCTACGAGGAGCAGTACCGCGACCGCGACGGCCGCGACCCCTGGGACGACTGAAACCGAAAATCATTCCGATCCCTTTCGCGCCCATGGAGCGTGAAACTCTGCGAGGTTTTTTTACAAGCAAAAGGCCGCCCTCACGGGCGGCCTTTTTGCACGCGGCATGACAGCCGATGCCCCCGGCGGCCGTACGGCCTCCGGGGGCGGTATTTACCGATCGCTGCTTTCAGTGTCGGCACTGCCAAATATGAGATCGTCGATGTCCCGATCCATTTCAAGTCACCTCCGAATAAAACAGCATATAATCAATATATGCGCGCCTCCCCGGAAGTATGACTGCGGCTGAAAATATTTTTTACAGAGCTTCTATGTCCGATATGAGAGCGTCCACGTCCTCCGGCCTGGTGGCCCAGCTGGTGCAGAAGCGGACGGCGGTGTGCCCCTCGTCTATCTTGCCCCAGTGGCTGAAGCTGTACTTCTCCGCGAGCTTCTCCAGCGCGGCGTCGGGGACTATGGGGAACTGCTGGTTGGTAGGCGAATCGTAATAGAGCGGCCAGCCCTTGGCCTCGATGGCCGCGGGGAGCTTCATCGCCAGCTCCACCTCGCGCTTCGCCGTGCGCTCGTAGAGGCCGTCGCGCATCAGCGCGCCGAACTGCACGCCCAGCAGGCGGCCTTTGGCGAACATGCCGCCGCGCTGCTTTATGATATAGCGGAAGTCCCTGGCCAGCGCCTTGTTGGTGATCACCACGGCCTCGCCGAACAGCGCGCCGAGCTTGGTGCCGCCGATGTAGAACACGTCGGTCAGCCTGGCGAGGTCGGCGAGCGTGGCGTCGCCGCTCACGAGCGCGGTGCCCAGGCGTGCGCCGTCCACGAAGAAGACGAGCCCCTTCTCGCGGCACACGGCGCCGAGCTCCTCCAGCTCCGCAAGCGAGTAGAGCGTGCCGTTCTCGGTCGGCTGGGAGATGTACACCAGCGCGGGCTGCGCCATGTGCTCGTGCGTGGCGTCGTTCCAGTGCGCTTCCACGCACTCGCGCACCTGTCCGGCGCTTATTTTGCCGTCGCCGCTTTTGAGCGTTATGACCTTGTGTCCCGTGGCCTCTATGCTGCCCGTCTCGTGCACGGCGATGTGCCCCGTCTCGGCGGCGATCGCGGCCTGGTGCGGGCGGAGCGCCGCGGCTATGACTATCATGTTCGCCTGCGTCCCGCCGACAAGGAAGTGCACGTCGGCCTCCGGCGCGGCGCACTTTTCGCGTATCAGCGCGCGGGCCTCCTCGCAGTATTCGTCCTCGCCGTAGCCGGGGGTCTGGGCAAAGTTGGTGTCGTTAAGCGCCTGCATGACCTCCGGCAGCGCGCCCTCCAGGTAGTCGCTCTCAAAACGAATCATTTACTCGGCCTCCACGTTTATCTTGTCGCCGTCAGCGGTGAGGCGCACGCCCTTCAGGTCGCCGTGGCGCTGGTCGACTATGACGGACGCGACGGCGTCCTCGATGTCCTTCTGTATCGTGCGGCGCAGGTTCCTCGCGCCGTAGGTGAGGGAGTAGCTCTTTTTCACAAGGTAATCCAGCACGCTGTCGTCCCAGGTGAATTCCATGCCCTTTTCGCACATGAGGTCGCGCACCTCGCCGAGCATGAGCGCGGCTATGCTCCTGAAGTTCTCCTCCGTGAGCTTGTTGAAGCAGATGATCTCGTCCACGCGGTTGATGAACTCGGGGCGCAGGAACTCGCCCAGCGCCTTCATCGCGCGGTCACGATCCTTGTCCGTGGCGCTGCCCACAAAGCCCAGGGAGCCGCTCTTGGTGTTGCTGCCGGCGTTGGTGGTCATGATGATGACCGTGTTCTCAAAGTTCACCGTGCGCCCCTGCGCGTCGGTGATGCGGCCGTCGTCGAGGATCTGAAGCAGGATGTTCATGACGTCCGGGTGCGCCTTTTCGATCTCGTCAAAGAGCACCACGCTGTAGGGTCTGCGGCGTATCTTCTCCGTGAGCTGGCCGGCCTCGTCATAGCCCACATATCCCGGGGGCGAGCCGATGATGCGCGAGACGGAGAACTTCTCCATGAACTCGCTCATGTCCAGCCTTATGAGGCTCTCGGGGGAGTTGAACAGATCCGCGGCGAGGCGCTTGACCAGCTCGGTCTTGCCCACGCCGGTGCCGCCGACGAAGATGAAGCTGACCGGCTTGCGCTTGGCCTGCAGACCCACGCGGCTGCGCTTGATGGCGGAGCAGACGGCGTCGATGGCCTCGTCCTGGCCGACGATGTGCTCGCGCAGGCGCTCGCCCAGCTTGCTCAGGCGGTCGTACTCGTCCTCGGTTATGGAGCTGGCGGGGATCTTGGTCCACAGCTCTATGACGCGCGCGAGGTTCTCGCGGGTCAGCGTCGGCTCGTGCGCCTTGAGCTGGTTTATCTCGTCCGTGAGCTGCATGACGGTCGTGCGGATGACGGCCAGGCGCTCATAGTGCTCGTTCTCCGTGTCGGCGAGCAGTATCTCGCGCTCGCGGTTGAGGTCGTCTATCTCCTTCTGAGCGATGTCCATGCGCGCCAGGCTCTGATCCTTCAAATTGACGTCCGAACAGGCCTCGTCTATGAGGTCTATGGCCTTGTCGGGCAGATAGCGGTCGGTGATGTACCGCTCGCTGAGCAGCACCGCCTCGCGGCACATCTCGGGCGGTATGCGCACCTGGTGGCACTCCTCGTAGTAGTGGGCGATGCCCTCGAGTATCTTGACGGAGTCGTCGATGCTCGGCTCGGCCACGGTGACGGGCTGGAAGCGGCGCTCCAGCGCGGCGTCCTTCTCGATGTGCTTGCGGTACTCGGTGAAGGTGGTCGCGCCTATGACCTGTATCTCGCCGCGGGAGAGCGCGGGCTTGAGTATATTCGCCGCGTTCATGCTGCCCTCGGCGTCGCCCGCGCCGACGATGTTGTGCACCTCGTCTATGACGAGGATGATGTTGCCGGTCTTGCGTATCTCCTCGATGAGCCCCTTCATGCGGCTCTCGAACTGGCCGCGGAACTGCGTGCCGGCGACCAGCGCGGTGAGGTCGAGCAGGTACACTTCCTTGTCGCGCAGCTTGTACGGCACGTTGCCGCTGGCGATGCGCTGCGCCAGCCCCTCGGCGATGGCGGTCTTGCCGACGCCGGGCTCACCGATGAGGCAGGGGTTGTTCTTCTGGCGGCGGTTGAGTATCTGGATGACGCGCTCGAGCTCCTCCTCGCGGCCTATCATGGCGTCGAGCTTGCCCTCGCGGGCGCGCTCGGTGAGGTCGATGCAGTAGTTGTCCAGGAACTTGCGCTTGCCGTTCTTCGGCGGCGCGCTCTGCGCCTGCGCCCCGGACTGCTGCCCGGAGCCGCCCCCGCCCTGCGCGGGCAAGTTGGAATTGGAGTCCTGCCGCTGTGGCTGGCCGCCCATCTGTCCCATCAGGCGGTTCAGAAACGGGAAGGTCGCCGTCTTTCCGTCGTCGTCGCTGTCGGACTCGGAGTTTTCAATGTCCATGAGGCCGTCGGCATTGCCGAGCGCCTCCATCATCTCGTTGGTCAGGCCGTCCAGCTCGTCGTCGGTCAGACCCATCTTGTTTATCACGTCGTCCACGGGCTTTATGTGCAGCTCGCGCGCGCATTTCAGGCAGAGCCCCTCGTTCTTGGGCTCGCCGCCGTCCATCCTGGTTATGAATATTACAGCTACATTTTTCTTGCAGCGTGAGCAAAGGGTAGGTTGCATAGTCAAGTCTCCTGTTTATTGCAATAATTTCCATCGACAGGGCGTGGAAAAGAAAATTAGCACTCTTTTTATACGAGTGCTAATTTATCACTAAGCTTGTCGATTGTCAACACCGCCGGGGCGAAATTGACAGTTTGTTCATATTCGCCCGGCGTATGCGGCGTCAGATGCCCACGCCGGCGGTCAGCAGGTCGATGGCGATGAAGAAGCGCGCGAGCAGCGTGCGTCCCAGCGTGTCCGTGCCTATGATTATGCCCAGGAAGCGCAGCGCCCAGCAGATTAGTATGCAGTAGCACACGCCGTTTATGAAGCCCATGGCGGCGCCGCCCGCATCGTTGAGGACGTCCATGTTCGGTATCCTGTACGAGAGATTTGGGATATTCGCTATCGCCATGAGCGCTATGAGGAAAATCAGGAACATCAGCGCCACGCCGGCCACGTAGGCGGCGCGCTGGCAGAATATCTCTATGACGGCGTCGCTGATGGAGACGCTGTTCTCGTCGGCGTAGGTCTCGGCCTCGGTGGCCATCTGGTCGGCGGCGTCGTCGTATATGCCCACGCTGGTGTAGCTGGTGTAGCAGAACTGGTGGCGCAGCTCGCTGTCGTTGGCGAGGATGTCCTCGTAGCTGAGGTCGGTGTTGCTTATGCCCATCTCCTCAAGCACGGTGTCGTTCATCTGGGTCTCGACATATCCGCTCACGAACGGGCGCAGCACGGGCACCACGTCATAGGAAAACGCGCCGGAAACCAGCACCGCCGCGTAGAGCGACACCACGATGCCCAGCAGATTCGCTATGCCTATGATGAAGCCCTTTCGGTAGCCCGACCAGACACAGATTATCAGTATGGCCAACAGCACGAGATCTATGACTATATGCACGGCCTTGTCCTCCTTTTTATTCCACGGCGCCTGTAACGGCGTCAATATACAGCTCCTCGCCGCCGCCGAAAACGCGCAGCGTGCCGGCGTCCGTCCACTCCAGGTCGTATCGCGGCGAGTCCAGAGCCACCGTCCAGCTCTCCGCCGCGCCGGGCAGCGAATATGCGCTGACCGCAAACCCTCCGGCGCCCGCCGTCAGCAGCGCGAGCGTCCGTCCGGCGGCGTCTATTCCCGCCGCCACAGGCCAGGCGTCCGGCGAGATGCTCAGCACCTCGCCCAGCGCGGTGCAGACGCTGACGCGCACCTCGCCGCGCTTCTCGCTGACCACGGCCAGCGCGCCGCAGTCCGAACCGAAAATACCGCAGACGGCGCCATCTATCCGCACGCGCTTATATCCGCCCTCGCCCAGCAGCAGTATCTCGCCGCCCTCGCTCCACGCGGCGGCGCCCTCGCCCAAAGCGGTCAGGGCGCGCCGGGGATAGTCGAACCCGGCGGAGTAGAGAATCTCGCCTTCTCTCGTCACAACTTCCACGTTTTCTGACGAAAACCGGGCGTAAGAGTTCCCCACGGGCGTATAGTTTCCCGAAATTACCTCATTCTCCGGCGCACGCGCGCTCGCGAACCAGGCGACGGCCGCGACGGCGAGCAGAAGCGAGCAGAACGCAAGCGTTTTTCCGCGGCGCAGCCGCGCTTTGCTTTGCATGGGCGACACTCCTCATTCGAGCATCAGCCTCCCGACCTCGCCTTCATACCAGACCCTGTTGAGATACAGCCCCTGCGGCGGCATCGTCGGACCCGTGAGACGCCGGTCGCCCTTTTCCAGCAGGGCGGGTATCTCCTCCGGCTCCAGCTTGCCGTGCGAGGCGTAGACCATGGTGCCCACGATGGCGCGCACCATGTTGTACAGAAAGCCGTCCGCGCACACGGCGACGGTTATCTCGTCGCCCTCGCGTTCGGCGCGGCACCAGTGGACCGTGCGCACGGTGGTCTTTGTCTGCGTGCCCACGCTGCGCACCGCGGCGAAGTCGTGCGTGCCCTCAAAGGCGCGCCCGGCCGCCTTCATGCGCTCTATGTCCAGCGGCGCAGGATAGAAGCACACGCGCTTTTGCAGAAAGGGGTCGCGTATGCGGGTGTTCATTATGCGGTAGACGTACTCCTTCTTCACGCAGCTGAGTATGGCGTTGAAGTCGTCCGGAACCTCTATGGCCGCCAGCACGGCTATGTCGTCCGGCAGGCGGGTGTTCACCGCCAGCGGCAGCCGGTCGACGGGGATGCGGCTCTCCGTGCGGAAGTTGGCGCAGTAGTTCAGCGCGTGGACTCCGGCGTCCGTGCGTCCGCAGCCGGTGACCCTGACCGGGTGGCCGCAGACCTTGGAGAGCGCCTTTTCCACCGTCGCCGCGACGGAGACGTCGAACTTCTGCACCTGCCAGCCGTGGTAGGCGCTGCCGTCGTAGCGGAGCTTGAGGGCTATGTTCCTCATATGCCGTACACGTTCATGGCTATCATGGCGCCGAGGACTGCCGCCCCCGCGAGGAAGGCGAGCACGTCGCGCCGAGCCATGCGCAGGCTGTTCATGCGCGTCCTGCCCTCTCCGCCGTGATAGCAGCGGCTCTCCATGGCCACGGCCAGCTCGTCGGCGCGCCGGAAGCTGGAGACGAAAAGCGGCACCAGCAGCGGCAGCAGCGCCTTGGCGCGGTCGGTTATCTTGCCGGTGGAGAAGTCCGCACCCCTCGCCTTCTGGGCGGACATGATCTTGTCCGTCTCCTCTATCAGCGTGGGGATGAAGCGCAGAGCCATGCTCATTATCATGCTCATCTCGTGCACGGGCACCTTTATCTTCTTGAGCGGGTTGAGCAGTATCTCCAGTCCGTCCGTCAGCGCGATCGGGCTGGTGGTGTACGTCAGCAGGAAGGTGCCGGTGATGAGCAGCATTATGCGCACTACCATGAGGAAGGCGCGCTTTATGCCCTCGGTGGTGATGGTGAAGATCCACCAGTCGAGCAGCACCGTGCCGCCCTTGGTGTAAAAGAGGTTCAGTATGCCGGTGAAGCAGATGATGAATATCAGCGGCTTCAAGCCCTTGAGTATGCTCTTGAGCCTGATGGTCGAGACCTTGATGCAGGCCGCCGTCACGAGGAACATGAACGCGTAGCTTATCCAGTCCACGGCCAGGAACAGCGCGACTATGAACACGATGACCAGTATCAGCTTCGTGCGCGGGTCGAGCTTGTGTATGACGGTGTCGCCGGGGAAATACTGGCCGAGTGTTATGTCCTTCAGCATCAGTCAGCGCCCCCCTTCCTGAGCGGCGCCAGCGCCGCCTCGAGCTGCTCAAGCGTGTATATGGATGCGGGCAGCTCCACGCCGCGCTCGCGCAGCGCCTGAGCTATGGCCGCGGCCTGGGGCACGTCCAAGCCCATGGCCGTCAGCTCGGCGGGTCTGGAGAAGACCTGGCTCGGCGTGCCGTCCATGGCGATGCTGCCCTCGTGGAAGACCACCAGCCGGTCGGCTATGCGCGCGGCGTCGTCCATGCTGTGTGTGACCAGCAGCACCGTGGAGCCGGTCTGCTCGCGGTAGTCCAGGATGTTGCGGATTATCCCCGCGCAGCCGCCGGGGTCGAGCCCCGCGGTCGGCTCGTCGAGTATGAGCACCTTCGGGCGCATGGCTATGACGCCCGCGATGGCTATGCGGCGCTTCTGGCCGCCGGAGAGCTCCAGCGGGCTGCGCTCAAACAGCTCCTCGCCCACGCCGACGAAGCCCGCCGCCTCGCGCACGCGCTCGTCTATCTCGCTCTCGGAGAGCTTCATGTTCTTCGGGCCGAAGGCGATGTCCTTGTACACCGTCTCCTCAAAGAGCTGGTACTCCGGGTACTGGAACACCAGCCCGACCTTGAAGCGCACGTCGCGCGTGGCCTCCTTGGTGGCGAAGATGTCCTGACCCTCGCAGTAGACGTGCCCGCTCGTCGGCGCGAGCAGGCCGTTCATGTGCTGCATGAAGGTGCTCTTGCCCGAGCCGGTGTGGCCTATGACGGCCACCAGCTCGCCGGGGCGGAAGTCCACGTTTATGTTGTTTATAGCCGTCTTTTCAAACGGCGTACCCACGCTGTAGGTGTGCGTGAGGTTTTCGACTCTTATGACAGCGTCCATTGGCGCAGCACCCTTTTTCCTTATCTCAGCGCGGCGGCTATGGCGTCCGCGCACTCGTCTACCGTCAGCGCGGAGAGCGGAAGGCTCCAGCCGGCGGCGTCCAGGTCGTATATCAGCTCGGTGGTGGTCGGGACGCTCAGCCCCTCGCTGCGCAGCAGCTCCACCTGGGCAAACACATCGCGCGGCGTCCCGTCGGCTATCACGTTGCCCTCGCTCATGACCACCAGCCGGTCGGCGCCGACGCACTCCGACATGTGGTGCGTGATGAGCACGACGGTGATGCCCTCCTCGCGGCAGAGCCGCGTGACGGTCGAGACCACCTCACGGCGGCCTACGGGGTCGAGCATTGCGGTCGGCTCGTCCAGGACTATGCACTTGGGCTGCATGGCCAGCACTCCGGCGATGGCCACGCGCTGCTTCTGTCCGCCGGACAGGAGGTGCGGCGCGTGCAGGCGGTACTCGTACATGCCCACGGTCTTGAGCGCGGCGTCCACGCGGCGGCGTATCTCCGCCGGGTCAACGCCCAGGTTCTCGGGCGCGAAGGCCACGTCGTCCTCGACGACGTTTGCAACTATCTGGTTATCCGGGTTCTGGAACACCAGTCCGACCGCAGCGCGCACCTGCAGCAGCTTGTCCTCGTGCGTCGTGTCTATGCCGTCCACCAGCACGCGCCCCTCAGTCGGCAGCAGTATGCCGTTAAAGAGCTTGGCCAGCGTGCTCTTGCCGGAGCCGTTGTGGCCGAGGATGGCGACAAAGGTGCCCTCCTCTATCTCCAGGTTCACGCCGTGGAGCGTCTCCTTCTCGTCGCCCTGGTAGGTGAAATGCAGGTTGTCCGTCTTTATGATAGGCATAGCTTACCTCCCGCTCTCCCAGCGGCAGGCAGCGCCCGCCGGCAGGCAGAGCCCCGACGCCGTGACCGGCAGGCCGAGCTCGTCGCTCTCGCTCCGGCCGCCGAAGCGCCGCGTGAAAATGCTCTCGCTTATATAGGTCAGCACCGAGGGTGCCAGACCCGTGGTGTAGGAGTTGATGATGACAAACAGCGGGTCGTCGCTGAGCACTCCGGCCGTGAGGCTGACGAAGTCCCACAGGCTGTCCTCCAGCTTCCAGACCTCGCCGCCGGGACCGCGCCCGTAGCTGGGCGGATCCATGATGATCGCGTCATAGCGCCGTCCGCGCCTTATCTCGCGCTCGACAAACTTGGCGCAGTCGTCCACTATCCAGCGCACCGGCCTGTCGGCCACGCCGGAGGCTGCCGCGTTCTCCTTCGCCCAGGCGACCATGCCCTTGGCGGCGTCCACGTGGCACACGCTGGCGCCCGCGGCGAGCGCCGCGACCGTGGCCGCGCCCGTGTAGGCAAAGAGGTTCAGCACGCTTATCTCCCGCCCGGCGGAGCGGATCTTGCGCATGATGAAGTCCCAGTTCGCCGCCTGCTCCGGGAAGATGCCCGTGTGCTTGAAGTTCATGGGCTTGACGTTGAAGCGCAGATCCCCGTAGCCTATCCGCCAGCTGGCGGGCAGGGAGTGCTTGTCCCAGGCTCCGCCGCCGGAGTGGCTGCGCTCATACCTGCCGTCGCTCTCGCGCCAGCGCCTGTCGCGGCGCGGGGTCTTCCAGATGGCCTGCGGGTCAGGCCGCACGAGGGTATAGTCCCCCCATCGCTCCAGCTTCTCGCCGGACGAGCAGTCTATCAGCTCATAGTCCCGCCAGTTTTCACTAACCCACATGCCGCGCTCCTTGTATCAGTTGATTTTATAGCTTTTTATTATACCATGCCGGGCTTGCGCAGGTCAAATAAATTACCGCATTCCCGGCCGGATTTGCGCCGTTTACGCGCCGAAGCGCTGTATCGCCGTGCTGCTGACCAGCGCGGCGGCCGCGTCGCCGGAATTCACGGCGTCCAGCAGCGCCTGGAGGCCGCCCGTCAGACGCTTGATCTCGCCGAAGCGGTTCATCAGGCTCTCGTCGGCGCTGAGCAGGGTCATGTACTTCTGCTCCACGGAGATGGCCAGGCTCAGCCCTTTCAGGCCGCGCAGGCTCTTTGCACCGGTGTCCGCACGGGTTATTATGACCAGCTCGTCCGTCAGATACGGCGTGAGCACGGAGTAGTTGGTCGCGTCCGTGTCCAGGGTCAGGCCGCCCCAGGCGCAGTCGACGTTGCCGCTGGACAGCTCTACATACGCGTTCTCGCTCTTTATGGCGATGAACTGCACGTCCCAGCCCAGCCGCTCGCACACGGCGCGCGCCAGCTCCACGTCGAAGCCGGTGAACTGGCCGTTCTCCTGATAGCTCAGCGGATAGGCGTCGGGGTCGGCGCCCACCAGAAGCGTGCGGCTCGGTATGCCCTCAAACTGGGCGAGCGCGTTGCTGCGCGACACAAAATAGGTGTTGTCCTCTATGAACCACGAGTTTGCCATGCCGCTTATCGTGCCGTCCGCGGCCAGCTCCTGCAGAGCCGCCTCGACATAATAGCGCACATAGTCGTCGTTGCGGAAGCCTATGGCGTAGCTCTGCTCGCCCAGCGTCTCGACTATGCGGTAGCGCCCCACCACCTCGCCGCAGCCGGTCAGCGGCAGCATCAGACATAGGGTGAGCGCCAGTGCCAGTATCTTTCTCGCGAGCTTCAAGAGCCGCACCCCTTTCGCAAAATTGCGCGTGTCAGCAGATGACACGCGCAATAATGATACGTTAATTCAGCCCGTTATTCAATAGTTATTTTGTAAAAAATAATGCCGCCGGGCGTTTAAGCCGCCATCACGAATGACGGCTCGGCCTCACTTTCCGTAGCTGCTGAGGAACTTGCGGGTGCGCTCCATCTTCGGGTCGGAGATGACCTCGCTGCCGCCCTGCTCCACGATGAAGCCGTCGTCCATGAATATGACGCGGTCGGAGACGTCGCGCGCAAAGTTCATCTCGTGCGTGACGATTATCATCGTCGTGTGCTTCTCGGCCAGGGAGCGGATGACGCGCAGCACCTCGCCGGTCAGCTCGGGGTCGAGCGCGCTGGTCGGCTCGTCAAAGCAGAGGATGTCCGGGTGCATGGCCAGCGCGCGGGCGATGGCCACGCGCTGCTGCTGTCCGCCGGAGAGCTGGTGCGGGTAGTGCCCGGCGCGGTCGGTCAGCCCCATCGCGGCGAGCAGCTCGCGCCCCTCGTCCTCTATCCCGGCGTTTATCTCCTTCCTGCGCGACTTGTAGTCCTCGCGCTCTTTTGCCAGCAGCTGGGGCGCGAGCGTGACGTTTTGCAGCGCCGTGTACTGCGGAAAGAGGTTGAAGCTCTGGAACACCAGACCGAAGTGCAGCCGCTTTTTGCGCACGTCGGAGTCCTTGCGCGAATCCGGGTCGGCCGCGTCAAAGAGGACTTCGCCGTTCACGCTGATGCTGCCGCTGTCCGGCGTCTCGAGGAAGTTGAGGCATCTGAGCAGCGTGGTCTTGCCGGAGCCGGAGGAGCCGATTATGGAGAGCGCCTGACCCTGCTCGAGGGTGAAGCTGATGTCGTTCAAGACCTTGGTCTTGTCAAAGTGCTTTTCAAGGTTTTTTACTTCAAGTACGCTCATGTCGCCGCCCCCTTATCTGAAGAATTCAAGCTTTTTCTCAAGCCTGCCGAGCAGGAAGGACACGACGCCGTTGAACACGAGGTAGTACACGCCCGTGAAGAACAGCGGCCAGATGAGTCCGGAATAGCCGTGCGAGCCCTTTAGGAAGGCGTAGCCGGCCCAGATGACCTCCTGATAGGAGATGATGCGCGCGAGCGAGGTGTCCTTGACCAGCGTGATGATCTCGTTGGACATGGGCGGGACGATATGCTTTATCATCTGCAGGAGCGTGACCTTGAAGAAGATCTGCCCCTTGGTCATGCCCAGCACCTGTCCGGCCTCCTGCTGGCCCACGGGCACGCCCTGGATGCCGCCGCGGTAGATCTCGGAGAAGTAGCAGGCGTAGTTGATTATGAACATGACCGCCGAGGCCGCAAAGCGCCCCTCGGGGAAGCTCCACGGGTTGGTCGGGAGTATATATCCGGGTATGTAGAAAACGATGAGCAGCTGCAGCATCAGCGGCGTGCCGCGTATGACCCAGACTATGAAGCGGCTGAGGAGCGATATGGGGCGGAAGCCGAGCAGTATTTTGGCGGAGCGCTCCGTGCGGCGCAGCAGCGCCTTTGACTGCGCCTCTGTAAGCGCCTGTCCGGCCTTTTCCAGAAATCCCCTGTCGGCCTCGCTCAGCTCCTCTCCGGCGGCAAGCCTCTCGCGGAGCGCGTCGGCGCGCGCGGCGAGGCGCTCTCTCATATCCGCCCGGCACAGCGCGACGCCGTCCTCGACCTTGCGGGAAAGGCGCTGCTTGTAGGCCAGCTTCCGGCGTCCGAGCGCGCCCAGCGGCGCCCAGCGGTTCATGGAGCCGAAGCAGATGATAAGACCCAGCGGCAGAGAGCCGACGAGCGTCACCACAAACAGCTTCAGCGTGTCTATGAAGCCCTCGTTGAGGGCGGATATTACGGTTTGGAATTCGGACATAAAGCGCTCTATCTCTCCCGTCGCGCCAAAAGCAGAGAGCGCTTTTGCGCCCTCTGCTTCGGCGAATTTTAGATTATTTTACAGTATGCGTCCAAAAAACGCAAGTGCTCAGGCCGCGGTCTGCTCTATCAGGGCGGCGCTTACACCGTAGGTGTCGGCGAGAGACTGGATGGTGCCGTCCTCCCAGGCGGTGACGAAGAACTCGTTGAGAGCCGCGGCGAGGTCGCTGCCCTGGCGGAAGCCAACGCCGTACTCCTCGGTGCTCAGCTGGACGGTGTAGGTGAGGTCGGCGTAGCTGGTGCCCTCGCCCACCATGGCGGAGGCCATGAGGCTGTCGATGATAGCGGCGTCGCAGGTGCCGCTCTCGACCTCGAGGACGGCGGTGGCCTGGTCGACCACGCTGGTGTAGGCAAAGCCGTTCTCTATGGCCATCTTCTCGCCGGCGCTGCCGGCCTCGACGGCGAAGGTCAGCCCGGACAGGCTTTCAACGTCTGGGTAATTCTCGGCCTCGGCGCTCGGCAGGATGACGACCTGGGCGTTGTTCAGGTAGGCGTTGGTGCACTCCATGGAGGAGAGCACCTCGTCGGTGAGGGTCATGCCGTTCCAGACGACGTCGATGGTGCGGCCGTCCAGCTCCATGACCTTGTTGTCCCACTCGATCTCCTGGAACTGAACCTCCACGCCGAGGCTCTCGCCGAAGGCCTTGGCGAGATCGGCGTCGAAGCCTATCCACTCGCCGTTGGCGTCCTGGTAGTCCATGGGCTCGAAGTTGGTGATGCCGACTATGAGCGTGCCCTTGTCCTGGACGTAGGCCATGTCGCTCTCGGCGTTGCCGCCGTTGTCGCTGGGAGCGGCGCTCTCGGCGGTGTCGCTGGTGGGTTCGGCGCCGGGCGTAGTGGCGGAGCCGCTGTCGCCGCAGGCGGCGAGGGCGAAGACCATGACCAGCGCAAGCATAAGTGCAAGAAGCTTTTTCATTTTCATTTAGTCCCCTTTGTTCAGACTTACGATGCCGTGCTATCTGCGCGGCGTGTTAATATAGTACCACATTATCGAAATAAAGCAAGAGTTTTTTTCAAACTCGGCGCAGAAATTTTTCGCGCGCTTGATTTACGCCCCGGTCTGACGTATAATCGCGGCATGAGAATTTACGAAGCCGGACAATGCGATATAGTAGTGATAGGCGCGGGTCACGCGGGGATAGAGGCCGCGCTGGCCGCCGCGCGGCTGGGCTGCGCCACCGTCTGCCTGGCCATAAACCTCGACAGCGTGGGCAACATGCCCTGCAACCCGGCCATAGGCGGCACGGGCAAGGGGCACCTGGTGCGTGAGCTGGACGCGCTCGGCGGCGAGATGGCCAGAGCGGCGGACTTATCCTGCATCCAGTACCGGATGCTCAACCGCGGCAAGGGGCCGGCCGTGCACTCTCTGCGCGCCCAGGCGGACCGCCGGCGCTATCAGGCCGTCATGAAGGAGGCGCTGGAGCGGCAGGAGAACCTGCGGCTCATCCAGGCCGAGGCCGTGGAGATAGGCGTCGAGGGCGGCGCCGTGGCCTATGTCACGACCGCCACCGGCGCGCGCTGGCGCTGCAAGGCCGCCGTGATCTGCTCCGGCACCTACCTCAAGGGCCGCACGATAGTCGGCGAGGTGCTGCGCGACTCGGGACCCGACGGTCTGGCGGCCAGCGGGCCGCTCTCCGACTGCCTCAAGGCTCTGGGCGTGCCGCTGCGCCGGTTCAAGACCGGCACCCCTCCGCGCGTGAACGCGCGCAGCGTGGACTTTGACAGGATGGAAGTCCAGGAGGGCGACGCGGAGCCGGAGCCGTTCTCGTTCGGGACGGAGCATCCGCCCGTCAACCGCGCCAGGTGCTACCTCACCTACACCAACGAGCGCACTCATGAGATAATCCGCGCCAACCTCGACCGCAGCCCGCTCTACTCCGGCGTCATCACCGGCACCGGGCCGCGCTACTGCCCGAGCATAGAGACCAAGGTCATGACCTTCCCCGACAAGCCGCGCCACCAGCTGTTTATAGAGCCTATGGGTCTGGACACGCTGGAGTTGTACGTGCAGGGCTTTTCAAGCTCGATGCCCGAGGACGTGCAGATCGAGATGCTGCACACCGTCCCCGGCCTGGAGCACGCGGAGATGACGCGCAGCGCCTACGCTATTGAGTACGACTGCGTCGACCCGCTCGCGCTGCGCCCCACGCTGGAGTTCAAGGACATCCCCGGCCTCTACGGCGCCGGTCAGTTCAACGGCTCGAGCGGCTATGAGGAGGCGGCTGTCCAGGGCTTCATGGCCGGCGTGAACGCCGCGCTGAAGCTCAAGGGGCGCGAGCCGTTCGTGCTGCGCCGCAGCGAGGCGTACATCGGCGCGCTGATAGACGACCTGGTCACTCGCGGCACCAACGAGCCGTACCGCATGATGACCTCCAGGAGCGAATACCGGCTGATACTGCGCCAGGACAACGCCGACGAGCGGCTTGCAAAGTACGGCCACGCCCTGGGACTGGTGAGCGATGAGCGCTACGCGGCCGTGCAGGCGAAGTACGCCGCCGTGGACGCGGAGCTGGAGCGGCTGGAGCGCACGCACGTGCCGCCCTCCGGGGCGCTCGCGACCAGGCTCGAAGCGCTGGGCACCGCGGCGCCGAACACCGGCGTCAGCCTCGCGTCGCTGCTCCGGCGTCCGAGAGTGGGCTACGACGACTTGGCGGAATTTGACCCAAATCGCCCAGTTCTGACGCGCGATATCACGAATCAGGTCGAAATACGGCTGAAATACGCCGGTTATATAAAGCGCCAGCTCAAGCAGGTGGAGGACTTCGCACGCATGGAGGACATGGCTCTGCCCACGGACTTGGACTACTCCGACGTGCCGGGACTTCGCACCGAGGCCAGGCAGAAGCTCGCCGAGATTCGGCCGGACAGCTTTGGCCGCGCGGGGCGCATCTCCGGCGTCTCGCCCGCCGACATGGCCGCGCTGGCGATGTATCTGGGGAGGCGCAGACGATGAGGCCGCGCGTGGTGCTCGGCTTCTCCGGCGGCGTGGACAGCGCCGTTGCGGCGAGGCTTTTGACGATGCAGGGCTGGGACGTGCGCTGCGTCTATCTGGAGACCGGCTCCGGCGAGGGCGAATACGCCCGCGAGAGCGCGGAGCGCATGGGTCTGCCCTTTGAGGCCGTGGACGCCCGCGCGCTGCTCGAGCGCGAGGTCTGCGCGCCGTTTGAGGCCGCGTACCTCGCCGGAGCCACGCCCAGCCCCTGCGTGCTGTGCAACCGCCGCGTGAAGCTCAAACTGCTGTGCGAGGCGGCCGACGCGCTGGGCATAGAGCTC
>ENA-UOJL01002182-UOJL01002182.1-human-gut-metagenome-genome-assembly--contig:-P47-NODE-2182-length-17049-cov-5.897729_pt1 | contig 17049 bp, 8 predicted proteins | sample MGYA00242347_ERZ723894 | MGnify/ENA metagenome assembly ERZ723894
GCCCAGCATATATTTTCAACGCAGCTGTCGTCAGAATTTGCTGAAAATACGTGTGCTATATCTTACGAAAACAGGTTCTTAGTCATATTAACCAAAAAATTATTAGTTTATTCTTGTATAATACTAATTGAATTATTACGTAAAATATGGTATAATTTTTATTATTTTAATTATGTGAAGTATATATTCCCTCTAATTCTTCACAAAACAAATAAGGAGTTTTAAATATGAAGATATCAGACGGTTTCTGGCTTAATAAGCCCGGATATAGCGTAAACTACGCAACTCAGATGTACGAGATCGAATCCGATGAAAATTCGATAACCGTATATGCTACAAATCAGTGGATAGGCAACCGTGGCATGACTTTAGGCGGCCCGATGCTCACTATCCGTTTCACTTCAACTCTTGAAAACAGCATTAAGGTAACGATCGAACATTTTTCAGGTGCATTGAAAAAATCTCCGGTCTTCACTCTTTATGAAGATTCATCCTTCAAGCCAGTTATCAGACAAGATGAAAACGGCTGCCGTGAGCTTATTTCCGGCAATACCAAAGTTAAGATCGGTCCACAGGGAAGCGGCTGGGAAATTTCATACTGGTATAACGACAAGCTTCTCACTAAAGAGGGATGGCGTACAACCTCTCTCATTGAAGAAGAGGACTGGATAAAAGATAAGAAGAATGCAGAGCAATCGGGAGCACGCTTCTTCGCCAAATCAGACAACGGAGATACATCATATATCCGTGAGATGCTTAATATCTCTGTCGGAGAATATATTTACGGCTTCGGCGAAAAATTCTCGACCTTTGTTAAAAACGGTCAGACTGTAGAAGTCTGGAACAACGACGGCGGAACCTGCTCTGAGCAAAGCTATAAATCCATTCCTTTCTACGTTTCTTCACGCAATTACGGAGTCTTTGTAAATCATCCTGAAAACGTTACTTTCGAGGTCGCAAGCGAGACAGTTTCAAAGGTCGCATTCTCGGTTCAGGGACAGCGTATGGAATATTTCATATTCGGCGGAGAAACTGTTGCCGATGTTCTTTCCGGCTACACAACGCTTACCGGAAAGCCTGCGCTTCCGCCTGCTTACACTTTCGGGCTATGGCTTTCCACTTCTTTCACCACAAGCTACGATGAAGCTACGGTAAATTCCTTTATTGACGAAATGGAACGCCGTGATATTCCTCTTGATGTATTCCATTTTGACTGCTTCTGGATGAAGGAATTCGAGTGGTGCAGCTTTGAATGGGATAAAAGAATGTTCCCTGACCCCAAGGGAATTATTTCACGTCTTAAAGAAAGAGGACTTAAAGTATGCGTCTGGATAAATTCATATGTTGGACAGCGTGCCCCCGTATTCAGAGAACTTGCTGAAAAAGGCTATTTCATTAAAAATAAGGACGGTTCCGTTTTCCAGACAGACCTCTGGCAGCCCGGACTTGCCATAATTGATTTTACTAATCCCGATGCACGCAAATGGTTCGCAGACAGGATCAAAGACCTTGCTGAACTTGGAGTTGACGCTATCAAAACCGACTTCGGCGAAAGAATTCCTACCGATGTTGTTTATTTTGACGGCTCCGATCCATATAAAATGCACAATTACTATACATATCTCTATAATAAGACCGTTTTTGAAGCTCTTCAGGAAGTGAAAGGCATGAACAACGCTTGCCTTTTCGCCCGTTCAGCAACAGTCGGCGGACAGCAGTTCCCTGTACATTGGGGCGGCGACTGCTTCTCAAATTATGAATCCATGTGGGAAACTTTAAGAGGCGGACTTTCGCTCTGCCTGTCAGGATTCGGATTCTTTTCTCATGATATTTCCGGATTTGAGGCCACAGGTACTCCCGACCTTTACAAACGCTGGACTGCATTTGGTCTTATGTCAACACATTCACGCTATCACGGAAATTCCTCTTATCGTGTTCCGTGGAATTTTGACGAAGAAAGCTGCGATGTTGCACGTCATTTCGTTAAGCTAAAAGGCGGACTCATGCCGTACCTTTTCTCAAACGCCGTTTATACTCATAAAACAGGTGTTCCGATGATGAGAGCTATGGTAATTGATTTCGGATATGACAGAGCCGCTTTAACCGTCGATACGCAGTATATGCTCGGCGATTCACTCCTTGTTGCTCCGGTTTTCAATGAGGATGGCATCTGCGATTTCTATCTTCCCGATTGTGGAATCTGGACTGATATCCAGACCGGCGAACAGCTTTCCGGCGGAAGCTGGTACACCAAGAAGTACGACTATTTCGGACTTCCGCTCTATGCAAAACCGAATTCAATAATTGCTTTCGGCGATTACAAGGGCAAATCCGAATATGACTATGCAAACGGAATGAAGCTGGTTATATACGGCATCGAGGATGGAAAAACGGCTGAATGCGAGATTTATGACAAGAATGCGCTTCTTGCCGCATCTGTAAAGGCAATGCGAAACAAAAACACTGTAAATGTTACTGTTTCCGGAACAGATAAGCCGTTTACCGTTGAAAGCGCACAAGGACTTGATGTAGTGATAAAATAAATTTATTGATAACAAAAGCTGCTATGAAAAATTTTCATAGCAGCTTTTCTAAATGAAAAAAGGAGCCTTAAAAGACTCCTTCTTCCATCATATCATTATATTTAGGGAGTATTCCGAAATCGGATTATGACTCCGGAAGGGCTGGTATTAACTGAAGACGCCATTTCTGTATTGAAAGCGCATCCTGATTGGTCACACCGCTTGCGCCGTTTTCAAAAACGTCAGCATTGAGCAATCCCTGCTCTGTAATGTGAGTCGGGTCTGAACCGTTAAGTCCATATTTATCAGGATTTGAATTGGACTGCATGATAAGAACCGCATCAGACATATCTACCTGACCGTCGCAGTTAGCGTCACCCCATGAAATTTCAGGGTTCGGATTCGTAGTTGACTCTGCATAAACCATATAGAAGAGATTTGCTGTATCTGCCTTTGTAACAGCGTGATCGCCTGCTTCAAGATCAACCGTGATTATACCGTCGCCGGAAGCTGTGTACTTAGTTCCGTCAATTTTTATCGTAGCAGCCGGTTCAACAAATACAAGAGTTATTTTTCCTGCGTTAGCAGCCTTGAATGTGATATTTGTTGCGGATTCCATTTTCAGACACTGCGTAAGTGTTTTGCCGCCGTATTCAACAGTTCCCTTTCCGGTTGAAAGGTTTCCGGTTATCGTATAGTAATCGCTTGCAGTTCCGTTTTCTGTGAAATTATGAACGTATCCGCCGGAAACAGGTCCCGGATTGTTGCCTGTAGTAGTAGTTGTTGTTGTTGTTGAGGATGAAGTTGTTGTGCTTGTGGTAGTAGTTGTAGTTGTAGAGCCGCTCGGCTGCTGAGATGTTCCGCCGGACATATGGTATCCTATGCTGCTGTATGTTCCGTTAGAAGGAGTTTCAGCAAATCCTTTGGTATTTATCGAGCCGTCAGCATTTCTCCATGCCGTATGGAAGTCTGTTCCCATAGCCGGAACATCAAGAGTTGTGAAATCAGAAACAGCAGGAGTAATGATATCACCAAGCTTAGCTCCGTTTGTCATAGTAGTTTTGTCCTTAGCAAAGTAATATTTGCTGTTGTAATAAATTGAATTTGTCATGCTTCCTACAAATTTATCGTTTGAAAGCTTGATTCCGGCAGCGCCTGTATTTGAAAGCTTGCTTACATTTGTGTAAGACATCATACCGTCGAATGTAGCGGAAGAGCTGCATCTGTAAACCATATAGTTAGATTTTCCGTTTCCGCCTACACCGTTATTGTAAGCAGTACAATTCTTCATATCTCCGAATTCAGGATTGTTATTATCCGTGAAGCCGCAGTTGAGGTTCTCGAAAGCAAGACAGTTTTCAACCTTGTGTCTTGTTCCGACACCGCCGCCGCCAAGCTTGAATCCGTTGCCATCGCAGTTGCCGTAACCCTTTCCGCTCTCTGTAAAGCCGTTTCTGAAAGCGATAGAATTCTTGATAGTTACAACGCCGATAGGACCTGTTTCTGTTTTAGCATAAAGATCCCATCCGTCATCAGAGTTGCAGTATGACATACATCCGTCAAAAACATTTCCCTCGCCGCAGGTAAGCTTAGCAGCAAATCCGTCTGCATTTTCCATTGTAGCGTCATCGCAGTTGTTCTTTGAAGTACAGTTTTTGATAAGGTTGTATGAAGGCCACTGAGCAATGGTATTATAAGCTGTCTGGTAACGTGAAAGCTGAAGTCCTGTATCCTGATTTCCGTTGAATACCATCATTTCAATGATATTGTTGTCGCCGGAGAGAAGCATTCCGTTGTCGCCTGCGTTAGCTATCTCAAAGCCATAGAAATGCCAGTATGAACCGTCGAGTACGAAGCCTCTGTTTGCTCCTGCAACTGCCTGACCAGTAAAATCAAACTTGACATTTGCTCCAGGATATGCAGAGATCGTCTTATATTTTCCGGCAGAACCGGAGTTGCCCTCTTCAATGAGAATAGTTGAAGTATAGCTGTAAGTTCCTTTGAGGAGATAGATAGTACCGCCTGCGTTTACGCTCTTTATAGCTGAAAGAACATCTGTAGGAGTATCTATTGTCTTTCCGTCTCCGCCGCCCTTGGGGGACGCATATATAACATCCGTACCTGTAATAGGCTGAGGAGGATTAGGAGTTGTTACAGTTGTTACGACAGGAGTGTTGCTTGTGGTAGTTGTTGTGGTCGTAGTAGTTGTCGATGAAGATGTGGGAGGATTTGAGCTGTCCTCTTTGAATCCGCTTCCGATAGCGACAACTGTCGGCTTATAATTTACAAGAGCAGATTTAAGTCCATCGTTTACAGCGTAACTCTCATCATCGACGGAGTTATCGAATGTCCATTTAAGGTCGCCGCCGTCAACTCTTCCTGCCTGAGCCATAACCTTATCTTTAGCCGCTTCAGGTGAATCGGGAGTATACTTGTACATAACGCTTGATGTATCGAAGTTATTGTAAGAAGTTCCGCCCTGCTTGGATTTTACGCTTGAAGGCACTGTATCCTTAGCGCTTGAAACTTCGTAAGCGTCAAAATCAGTTGCATTATCCTTATATGTGGTGTAAGCCTTTGCTCCTGTGATAGAGTTGCCGCAAGCCTTGATAACGCCGCCGTCTTCACCGGAGAAAGTTCCTCCCGTGATATCGTCTGAACCCTGCTTGGAAATAAGCATCGGATATTTGCAGTTTCTGAAATAGTTGTTTTCAACGAAAGCAGACGCACCCATTGTTACGCCAACGCCGTATTTTGCATTTCCGTCAAAGTAGTTGTTATAGATGTGAACCGAGCAAGTTCTGATTCTCGGATGACGTGAATCGGAATGATCGTACCAGTTGTGGTGATATGTAATGTAATTTTCAGTGCTTTCGCTCTTCATTCCCTGAAGATTGCACTTTCCGTTATCCCAGAAATGATTGTAAGAATGAGTTACATATGTTGAAGTTTTTGTATCGAGAGCGCCGTCGCCTTTAACCTGATCGTCATCGCTTCCAGCATCACCGTAGAAGAAATCACAGTTGTGAACCCAGACATGATCGTTCTTCTGCTGAAGTCCGCAGTCGTCGCCTTCTTTGCTGTTGCAGTTCATGAATCCGATATTTCTTACTTCAACGTTTGAACTGTTCTTCATTACAAGTCCGAATCCGTTGAAAACGGTATCGTTTCCTATACCCTCTATAGTAAGACCAGCAGTAACTGTATCAACCATAAGATCTCCGCTTGGCATATTGGCAGGATCTGTAATATTTCCGATAAATCTTACGCAGAGCGGTCTTGATTCCTTACCTTTTTTATATCCTAAAATGATATTCTGAACGCCCGTAAGCTCGGATGCTCCCTTGCCTGTTGAATCAATGCTTGCCTTAACGCTGTCCTTGTTTGCGTCCGTAACATAAATAACAACTGCATTTGATTTAAGAGTACCGTCCTCGTTGTAAGCTCCGGAAGAAGTACCGTTCACCCAGCCGAAACCGCTTCTGTCATGAGCGTAAGCGGTTGCCTTTGTTTCAGCAGCCTTAGAAGAATCTTCCTTGCCGTTTATCACAGGGACTACCTTCATCGTGTGGCTTCCGGATTTAAGACCAACAGCATCGGCTCTCATATAGCCTGAATACTGTCTTATGAGCATCGAATCGATCTGAACTCCGTCAACGTAAACGTTATAACCGGATGCTCCTGTAACGGAAGACCAAGTAGCGTACATTGCCTCACCGTAGCCGACAGTCTGAATGAACTTAACGCTACTTTCTGCTGCAAAAGCTGTAATAGAGCCGTTATCAGCAAGAATAACATTTGCGCTTCCAAGTGTACCGGCAACGCATGAAACCGAAACAACAGCAGCCGCTGCTATTGAAGCGATTCTTTTTTTCATAGCCATATTTTTCATTAGATTTCCCTCCATAAATATAATGTATATCGCCCAAATTTCTTTATGTCTTTCATTGTTTACATTATACAATAAAAAAATTCATATTTCAATGACATATAATACTCATTAACTGATATTTTGTGCTATTAATATAATTTTCTTCACACAATTAGTCAACTCAGCCTGATAAAAAGAAAAAGGAGCTGTTTAAGCTCCTTTTCAATAAATTAATCGTTTACATATTCATCCAGAACAGCATCAGTTGTCTCAGTTTTTCCGCTTCTTACATAAGTTATCTCGATAGAATCTCCGGCCTCATGCTTATTTTTTTCGATATTAAGCTCCTCGGCAGTTTTGACCTCCGTTCCGTCAACAGCAGTTATAACGTCTCCGGAACGCAAGCCGGCTTCATCGGCAGCGCTTCCGTCGGTAACATCTGTGATGTAAACTCCTACGGGAAGATTGTACATCTGCGAAATAGTTTCGTTAACGTCCTGACAGCTTATTCCAAGCTGAGGTTTTCCCGTAACATAGCCGTATTCCATAATGTCATCAATGATCTCTGAAACCTCGTTTGACGGAATTGCAAAGCCAATACCCTCGATAGAAGTCTCAGAATAGCTTGCGCTCATTTTTGAAGAATTGATTCCGATAACCTGACCATACTTATTTATAAGGGGACCGCCTGAGTTGCCCGAGTTAATTGCAGCGTCAGTCTGAATAAGATTCATAGCCTTGTCGTTAATGGTTATCTGACGGTTCATGCCCGAAACGATACCTCTTGTAACGGTATTCATAAGGTCGAATCCAAGAGGATTTCCGATAGCGGTAACTGATTCTCCGAGCTTAAGACTGTCGCTGTCACCGAATTCGGCGGCAGTAAGACCTGTTTTATCAATTTTGAGAACAGCAAGATCGCAGTCACGGTCGTAACCTATTACCTCTGCTTCATATCTGTCTTCACCGTTAAGCACAACTGTAATATCTTCGGAAAGACCGGAATTGTATTCACTGTCGTAAATAACGTGAGCATTTGTCACAATATAGCCGTTTTCAGTAATTACAACGCCTGTTCCGGTAGCGGTTGCTTCCGTTGTTGAAGGAGTATTGTTTCCTCCGAATCCAAATCCATAGTAATAGCTTCCGCCCTGAGACGTAATAGTAAATTTAGACTCTATTCCGACGACAGAAGGAAGAACCTTTTCAACAATTTCCTCAGTAGTAAGCTCCTGACCGTCGGCAGCATTCGACTTTATAACGCTTACATTTTCGGCAGAAACTGACTTCTTATCGTCTTTTTTAGCAGAATCGTTTTCATTTATGTCTGAATCCGAATCGGAAGAAGATGATAAACTGCCGTTTGAAAACTCTCCGCTGATTCCACGGTAAGCAGCAATGGAACCGCCGGAAACTATAGCCATAGCCATGAGAAAAGCAGTTACTTTAAGTCCTGTATGCTTCTTTTTCTTTTTAAGAGGAGCATCTTCCAGGTTCTGCGTCTCGATCTTATACGGATTGTATCCGCTGTTAATTTCTCCGCCGTTATTTTCAATATTATTGTTTTCATTGTATTCATTCATGATATTCACGTTCCTTTTCATAAGTTTTTTCTGAGGTTTTTGTATCTCTCAGATGTTGTTTATATTATAAAGCCGCTTTGTGATATAAAGCGGCTTGATTTGTATAACTTATGAAAAGATTCTGTGAATGTTTTTTCACATATCTTTATGTTTTGTGTTGGAATGTGTAAATGCTGTCACGTTTTTTTCACTTTTTATGGTACAGACCATAAACTTTTAGCGTGCTTCGCAGAGAGACAAGCAGAAATCGTCCGTTCGCCAATCGCTTCGCTCTTCTCACTGCTTTTTTAGGGGGACGCTGTCCCCCTCGTACACCCCCTGCCAAAGGGTTGATTAACCATTTGGAATCCCGTTATTATGCCTGATATTTCGGCTCGCAGGTAAGATTGATTCCAAGTCTCTTGAAAATTCTCTCGTCAACAGGCGAAAGAATTACAGTTGAATGAACCTCGCATCCTCTGAGCTTTGAGATCTGCTCCATAGCCTTTTTGGCATTTTCGTCCGTGTTGGCGCAGATAGAAAGAGCAAGTAAAGTCTCATCGGTATGTATTCTCGGATTATTATTGCCGAGATGCTGAACCTTAAGATTCTGAATCGGCTCGATAACATGGGGAGACATAAGCAGCACATCATCTTCAATTTCGCCGAAATATTTAAGAGCATTCAGAAGCAGCGCAGAAACTGCTCCAAGAAGATTAGAGGTTTTTCCTGTGAGTATAGTTCCGTCCGGAAGCTCCATTGCAGCAGCCGGGGCACCTGTTTCCTCTTCTTTTTCAAGAGCCGCAGCAACGACCTTTCTGTCATCAGCGGTAACGCCTGCCTGCTTCATGAAAAGCTCCAGCTTCATAACCTCATCTTCAGAAATAAGACCTTTTCTGTTATCGCACATTGCCGTATAATAGCGGCGGATTATCTCGTCCTTTGCAGCTTTGCAGACAACTTCATCGTCTACGATACAATTTCCCGCCATATTAACTCCCATATCCGTAGGCGATTTATAAGGCGATTCGCCGAGTATCTTCTCGAACATTGCGTTAAGCACAGGGAATATCTCAACATCACGGTTATAGTTAACCGTAGTTTTTCCGTATGCCTCAAGGTGAAAAGGATCTATCATATTAACGTCATTCAGATCGGAAGTGGCAGCCTCATAAGCGATATTAACAGGATGACGAAGCGGAAGATTCCAGATCGGGAATGTTTCAAATTTCGCATAACCGGCATTTACGCCTCTTTTATGTTCATGGTAGAGCTGAGAGAGACAAGTTGCCATTTTTCCGCTTCCGGGTCCGGGAGCAGTGACAACAACAAGTCTGCGTGAAGTTTCGATATAATCGTTCTTTCCATAACCGTCGTCGCTTATTATAAGTTTAAGATTTGAGGGATATCCTTTGATATTGTAATGATGATAAACCCTGATTCCAAGAGCTTCAAGTCTGTGCTGAAAAGCGATAGTCTGAGGCTGTTCCTCATACTGAGTTAATACAACGCTGCTTACATAAAGCCCGATCTTAGTAAAAACATTGAAAAGACGTATAACATCAGCATCATATGTTATGCCAAGGTCTCCTCTTACTTTATTCTTTTCAATAGCTCCGGAATTGATGACGATAACTATTTCTGCCTCATCCTTGAGCTGAAGAAGCATCTGAAGCTTGCTGTCCGGCTTGAAACCGGGAAGAACTCTTGAAGCATGATAATCATCGAAAAGCTTTCCGCCGAATTCGAGGTAAAGCTTATCGCCAAACTGAGCGATACGCTGTCTGATATGCTCCGACTGCATTTTAAGATATTTTTCATTATCAAAGCCTATTTTACTTTCCATATTCATAAATATAAACCTCCTGCTGCTCACTTATATACTAAACTCTATTTAATTATATACCAGAAATGCTGAAATTGCAAGAGAAAAATTATTTATTGCATAAATTTGACGAAAAACAATGAGTATATGTGAACTCGCTCCAATTTATCAAGGTTTTTTGTGTGATATTTCGTTAAATCATGTCCTTGCAAAAAAAGAACAGCAGTGATATAATTATAATGATATTAAAATGCTTCAAATCAGAAAGGAGATTATTTAATGAATAAAAAAATCATGGCTTTTGCTGCCGCTTTCACAATACTCGCTTCATGTGCAGGATGCAGCGGCAAAAAGGACTCTTCGTCGGATGCTCCTGCACCAACAGCTCAGACCGAAAATACGACAAATCCGTCGGATACAAATGATACGGCTACAACCGTTGAACCTACTACAGAAGAAGTCACAGAACATATAAGTCCTGTCGAATCTCTTTCTTCCACGCTCGGATCTCAGGTAACAGTCGATAAAATCATCCAGCGTACTGAGGGAAGCAATAATGTTCAGCTTCCTCTCGCCGATTTTATTGAAGAGGGCGACGTTGTTTCATCGTTCACTTTTGTTATCTACTCCGCCGACGGCTCGGATATAGGAGAATTTAAAGGCGGCTGCGGCATTTCTGTTACGAGTGAATGCCCCTCTGCAACGGACGAAGGCTGGTATCAGTCGGCAGATTTTTCTGCGGCAACTCAGGGTAATTACGGCGAGATAAAATGGGATGTTCCTGCGGATGTAAGCCAGTATATATCAGCCGGAGGCGATGTGCTTTTCGGCTACTGGTGGGGAAACGCTGAAAGCATCCGCATTGACAGCGTTATCTGCACATACACAAGAACAAAAGAAATTCCGGTTGACGGAACCGTTTCGCAGAATGTCGGAAAAAGCTGTAGTTACGAAGAAAATTCAAATACCATAAACATTCCGACCGCCGATTTTCTTCCGGAAGGAGCAGTTCCCGAAGCTGTGACATATAACATCAGCACATCCGGTTCTTTCGGCAAATTTACAGGAGCTTTCGGCTACAATTCGTCATCCGGCTATTATCAGTCCGGTGATATTTCAGTCTTTACGGACAGCTCTTCACTTTCGCTCACATGGTTCGTTCCGGCTCAGGCAAAGAATTATGTCTCCGATGACGGCGAACTCGTTCTCGGTTACTGGTGGAGCGAACAACCGAATGTAACTCTCGATTCAGTTACAGTTAAATACAGTCTCGGAGGAGGAAACGCTTCAATGACAGCCGATAATAATGTCTCCAAACCTGACGCTCCGACTGCAAGCACAGGCGATTTCCGCAGCGCAGATGAAATCGTGAAAGAGATCAAAGTCGGCTGGAATCTCGGAAATACCCTTGACAGCTATAACACATCAAAAACAGGTATTGCTACCGAAACAGGCTGGGGCAATCCCAAAACGACCAAAGAAATGATTCAGTCGGTAAAAAATGCCGGCTTCAATGCAGTAAGAATCCCGATAACATGGGGAGAGCATATGAACGGCGATACAATTGATTCAGAATGGCTCGAACGTGCGGCTGAAATCGTTGATTATGCCTATAACGAGGGAATGTTTGTTATCATAAATATGCATCACGATGACGCTCTCTGGTTTGAACCTGACGATTCTGAATATTCATCCGACAGCGCTAAGCTTAAAGCTATATGGGAACAGATTGCTGCCCGCTTCGCAGATTACGGCGACAGACTTCTCTTTGAGGGAATGAATGAGCCGAGAACTATCGGCAGTACGGACGAATGGATGGGAGGTACGGCTGCTGAACGAGCAGTTATCAACAAATATGAACAGGATTTTGTTGATACAGTACGCAAAAGCGGAGGGAACAACGCTGAACGTTCGCTTATCATAACATCCTATGCTGCATCCGCAGAAACTTCTGCGATCAACGATGTTGTAGTTCCAAATGCCGGAAACATCATTATATCTATTCACTACTACGCTCCGTGGCAGTTCTCTGACGGCACATCTACAGTTTTCGACGATGCAGGAAAATCGGAACTGGATGCAAAATTTGCCGAACTAAAGAAAAAATTCGCAGATAAAGGAACTCCTGTCATCATCGGAGAATTCGGCTGCGTTAATGCCGCTCCGGAAAATGTTCGTACAGATTATTATAATTATTATATTAAATCAGCAATGTCACAGGGAATCAAATGCTTCGTCTGGGATAACGGAATTTCAACCGGAGAGCAAAGCTTCGGAATTTTCAACAGAAATTCTCAAAGCTGGAATGAAGCTATTCTCCAAGCTATAATGGACGGAACAAAATAAATCAAAAAATTAAGGGAGCTTTTTACGGCTCCCTTTTTTGTATTAAACGTCAAGATAATTAAGCAGTTCGCTCTGCATAAGGCTTGAATAGGAAAGATACCACTTTCCGTTTTTTTCAAGAAATGCACTGGAATTTCCTGTAAAAGTCTCCCCGTTCGATTCATTACTATAAAAAATATAATTAACGATAACAGCAGCCGAATAGGAAGTATTCAGATCGCCGTTAAAGCTTTCAAGACTTTTGTCATCAGCCTTTTCCATATCATCTGACGTTATCGTTACCGACCATTTATCGCTGTCTGAATCGCTGTAAGCTTTCATTATTTCACTGATAGAATCCATTGAAGCTCCAATAGCCTTTGTAACCGCCTGCTTGCTGAAAACCTCGTCCGCAGACTTTCCCTCAAGCTCGCTTTCAACAAGCTTGGCATAATTTTTCATTTCATCCGAATCAAACATACTGTAAATTTTCTCCGGATCGTGACCAAGATAAGCGTTATAGAAATCCTGAGCAATATCAAGATCAGAGGTATATCCTCCACTGTTGTCTGTAGGCTGATTCACGGTCGGAGCTTCTGTTGCCGCCGGGGGAGTTGTTTCTGTTCCGGAAGTTACAGCGGCAGTTTCCGCATTATCTGACTTTCTTTCAGAGGTCTCCTCAACTTTTTCATCAACGGTTGTCTCACGTTCGCTCATTTCAGACGAGGATTCAACCGAATCCTCATCAGTTGACAAAGCTTTCTGAGTTTCCGCAGCAGAATTTCCCGAAGCTTTTGATTCGGAAGTCTTTTTGCTGTTGCTGCATGAAACAGAAGAAACACACATCAAAGCCGCAGCAACAGCTGCAATTATTTTTTTACTCATATTTTCCTCTTAATAGTCCTTCTTTTTGCCGCATTCCTTACAAGTTTTTGTCAGAAGCTTAAAATCTCCTCCGCAGAAGCTGCATTTTCCGCTTGCTCTGCGGTCTGCGATAATCTTTTCGTAATATGCAGGGAATCTGCTCATATTTTCCGACAGATGCTGCCATGAAATATTCATAAGCTTCGGACAATCGCTGAAAATTGTATCGATTTTCACTACAGATGACGGAATTTTTATCATTTCAAGATTGATACATCCACTGAAATCACCTACATATGTCGCTTTAGATGGAATTTCAATTGCTCTGAGCGAGGTGCATCCGCTGAAACCGTCAACATATGTAACAGCAAAAGGAATCGCAATTTTTTTCAGCGAAACACAATTTTTGAATGCAAACTGACCGATAGTTTTAAGCGTTTTAGGAAGTTCGATATCAATAAGATTGATACAGCCGGCAAAGGTTCTCTCATTTATGGTTGAAACTCCGTCCGGGATAATAACGGTTTTCAGCTTTTCACAACCGGAAAAAGCGTATTTTCCGATCTGCTTGACTGTATTCGGCAGCCAGATTGATTCGAGATTTTTACATCCGTTGAACGCAAACGCTCTTATCTCGGATATTCTGTTTGACATTTCAACAGATTTAAGGCTTGAACACTCTGCAAAAACACAATCGTCAATAATACTTAAATTATTCGGAAGACGCATGGTTTCAAGCTTTTCACAGCCTCTGAATGCCCATGGCCCGATTTTAGCAAGGCTGTCGGTAATTTTTACCGAAATAAGAGAAGCACAGTTTCTGAAAGCATATCCGCCGATTTCAGTAAGACCGTCCGGCAGAATAACTCTTTTTATTTTATCGCAGTTTTCAAAAGCGTTTTCCCCTATTTTCCGCACATTCGATGGAAGCTCAATCTCCTCGGAGCTTCCTGAATATTTAACAAGAACTCCGTCCTCTATTTCAATGCTCGGTCTTGAATATGTTTTGTGAGCAATCGGCTGTTCCGTTTTTACCGGAATCGGCTCAGGAGCTTTCTCAATTACTTTTTCAGCAATCGGAGCTTCCGATTTCTTTTCAGCAGTCTTTTCAACAGCCGGAGCTTCCGGTTTCTTTTCAGCAGTCTTTTCAACAGCCGGAGCCTCCGGTTTCTTTTCAGCAAGCTTTTCAACAGTCGGAGCTTCCGGTTTCTTTTCGGCAGCAGCAGTTTCTACCGCTTCATATGGAGCTTTTTCAAGCTCTTTTATTTCATCAGTCTGCTCGGCCGATATATTTTCATCCTCAGAATTTATCGGAACACTGTCCTTTTTAACAGCTCTTACCGACGCTACAACTACTCGCTTAGAACTTCTGCTTTTTCTGGAAAGTCTTATAGATTTCTCAACAATAAACGGCTCGCCGCACTCCGGACATATCCAAGCGTCCTTTTCCTCTTCTACCTGCACAGGCTTATTGCAGTAATAACATTTTGAATTTACTATTCCCATGTTCTCCCCCTGTAGACATTTTCTGCTCCATTTCAGGAGCCTTAGAAGTTTTATTCACACATTTTATATTATACATTTTTTTAGTCGTTTAGTCAATAGAAACAGGCAAAATTTAACATTTCAAATCCACTTTTGTTATATATGTACAAAAAATACGGTTGCTTTTATACAACCGTATTTTTATGAACTATTTTATAAATCAAGATTCATTACACTTATATACCACTTATCATCAAATTGCATACAAGCAATATCGTCATTGAAAAGTTCTTCCACAAAATCAGCATTTTCATTAATCAAATAAACCGAATCGTAAGTATAAACTTTCTGTAAATTCATTTTATCATATTCTTTACGCATTTTTTCATATGCTTCCCGATATTCAAAATCATCGTCAAAGTCATCAAACATATCAAACATTAAGAATTCATCTGTAAAATCCTCATAAAACTCATAGTTCATTTTCCATTCATCAATCGGATAGTTTGACATACCCTCATGACAATCTGCAAGCTCTTCTTTAACGATACTTATTATATCAGATTCAGTATGTTTTTCATTCAAAAATTCTTCACATATCTCTAAAAACATATCCACTTCTTTTGAGTAAATAGTATTGTAAACCGCATCTGCATCATTATCAATAAAAGCATTAAGGTATGCTTCTATAGCCTCATCAGGAGAATCATATCCGATGCTTTTTGATTTTGAGGAAGAAGATTTTTTCTCAGATTTGTCAGAATTGCTGCAGCCAAAGCATACGGTCATTTGCATACAGGCAATAGCTAATGCCAGACTTTTTGTAATTCTTTTCATAAATTATTCCTCTCATATTTTCGTAATGTCCACAAGTTCAACATCATTGATAGTGCGTCCCGATTCAAGAACCTTGACAAGCGATTTTGCCGTGTCTATAGCCGTAAGACTGCATATTGAACGCTCGATCGACTTACGTCTCATTTTAACGCTGTCACGCTCCGGAAGACGTCCCTTTGCGGAGGTTGAGATAACATAATGAATCTTTCCGCTGTCGAGAAGAGTTTCGACATTCGGTTCGCCGTCGGAAATTTTGCGGACAAGATTTGCGGCGATCATATTTCTGTGAAGAACGCTCTGAGTTCCTGATGTTGCGTAAATATCAAATCCCATCTGCTCGAACTTATCGGCAATAGGAAGAACCTCACGCTTATCAGAATCACGGACAGAAATAAGCACTCCTCCCTCACGTTTCAAGTCAAATCCGGCAGCAATGAGTCCCTTTAAAAGTGCGTCCTCAAGATTTCTTCCGATACCGAGACATTCTCCGGTCGACTTCATTTCAGGGCCGAGCATGGTATCAACGTCGGTAAGTTTTTCAAACGAGAACACCGGAACTTTAACTGCAACATAGTCTCCGGCAGGATAAAGGCCGCTTTCATAACCCATGTCTTTAAGTTTAGCGCCGAACATGATCTTAGTCGCAATATCGACCATCGGAATACCCGTAACCTTGCTGATATAAGGAACTGTTCTCGATGAACGGGGATTGACTTCAATAACGTAAACTTCATGATTGTAAACGACATACTGAATATTTACCAGACCGATAACGTTAAGCTCTTTGGCAAGCTTTCTTGTATATTCGACAATTATTTTCTTGATTCTCTCTGAAAGATGCTGTGCCGGATAAATCGAAATAGAATCTCCCGAATGAACTCCGGCACGTTCAATGTGCTCCATGATGCCCGGAACAAGAAAGTCTTCTCCGTCGCAGATAGCGTCGACCTCAACCTCAGTTCCCATCATATATTTGTCGATAAGAACAGGATTTTCGATCATATGGCTCGTAATGATTCCCATGTATTCAACAACGTCCGCCTTTGAGTGAGCAATAATCATGTTCTGACCTCCGAGAACATAGGAAGGACGGAGAAGCACAGGATAACCCAGATCCTCAGCAGCAGCAACAGCTTCTTCCGTAGTCATGACGGTATGTCCCTGCGGACGTGGTATTCCGCACTTTTCAAGAATTTCATCAAAACGCTCTCTATCCTCAGCAGCATCAATCATATCGGCAGAAGTTCCAAGGATTCTTACTCCCATATCGGAAAGGTGTCTCGTAAGCTTGATAGCGGTCTGACCGCCGAACTGCACGACAACGCCGTAAGGCTGTTCCGTTTCGATAATCGCTTCAACGTCCTCTTTTGTCAGCGGATCGAAATAAAGTCTGTCACCGGTATCAAAGTCGGTCGAAACAGTCTCTGGGTTATTATTGCAGATAACTGCTTCATAGCCAAGCTCTTTAAGCGTCCATACACAGTGGACAGAACAGTAGTCAAACTCGATTCCCTGTCCGATTCTGATAGGTCCCGAACCGAAAACTATAACCTTTTTCTTTCCGGTATTCTGACGTTCAATGAACTGTTTTGCTTCGTTTTCATCGTCGAAAGTAGAATAAAAGTAAGGTGTTTCCGCCTTGAATTCTCCTGCGCAGGTGTCAACCATTTTGAAAACTGCACTCTTGTGTATTGGACATTTTTGTCCGGAAATGCGTTCAATAGTACTGTCAAGATAACCGTACTGTTTTGCAGAGTA
>ENA-UOJL01002183-UOJL01002183.1-human-gut-metagenome-genome-assembly--contig:-P47-NODE-2183-length-17045-cov-16.019776_pt1 | contig 17045 bp, 15 predicted proteins | sample MGYA00242347_ERZ723894 | MGnify/ENA metagenome assembly ERZ723894
TTTCCCGGCGGCCGCCTTGCAGATCATCAGACATTTTCTTCCTTCAGCGTTTCCACGGGATTGTCCCTGCGGAGCTTCCCGACGGCGTAGAGCATGGAGACAAACACCACAAGGAACACCGACACCACGGCGACGAGAACGCTCATCCACGGCAGCCGGAAGCTGCTGCTGCTGATCTCCCCCGCGGCGCGCCAGATCAGATACGCCACGCCCGCCGATAACGGCAGCCCCAGCGCCAGCGCCCACAGGCCGTAGAGCAGGCACTCGTAGCCCATCATGCGGTAGATGCCGCCCTGCGTCATGCCCACCGAGCGCAGCATCGCGAAGTCGCGGCGGCGCAGCGCTACATTGGTCGAGATGGTGTTGAACACATTTGCCACGCAGATCAGGGAGATCAGCGTGATGAAGCCGTAGGAGAACACGCGGATAATCGTCAGAACGTTGCGCATATTGCGCTCCGTCTCGTGCGCGTCCAGAAGGTCGTCCTCGCGGAAGCCGGGATCTGCCTTTTGCAGAGCCCCAATCATGGTTTCGTACGCCTTTTCCATATTGGAGGCGGTCACATACACGCCGCCGTAAGGATTCTCCTCCGGCAGGGCGGACATCGGCAGGTACAGCGCGAGGCCGTAGGAGGCGGCGGTGTTGATTTTCGATTCTCCCATCGTCGCGCCGAAGCGGAACTTCTCGGTCACCGCCGGACGAACCATACACTCCGGCTCGGAGGATGCTTCGTGCGTTTGCCAGTAGATGTCCTGCAAATTCTGCCCATATTCCGCCGTCCAGGAGCCGTCCTCCTCCTGCGAATAGGCGCCCGTCATTCTGTAGCCGGGGATTCCGTCCGGCAAAAAGATTGCCAGCTCCTGCACCCCGCTGTCCAGGACGCTTCCGGCATAGGTGCGCCGGCTGTTTTCGGTCGGAGTATAATAGACCTGCCGGATATAATTCTGCAAAATGGGGCTTCCGCTCTCCGGGGAAATTCCCGCCTCGGCGCAGACGGCGGCATAAGTCGTCTCATCCAGATAGGTCAGCATGACATAGAGCTCCGTCTCCACGCGGTCGCCGTACCGGTCGCCGCTGTATTGCAGATACTCCTCCGAGAAGGCATCCTTCATCGGAACGACCGTGCTGCTCTTCTCAACGCTGCACCACGCCGCGCGGACGCCCTCGCCGCCGCGCAGAGTCTCGGCAAGCGCCTGTGCATCCCGCAGGGGCATTTTTTCCATAAAATAGGCGTAGTCATAGCTGCTCACATCGACCACATCCTCCGCCGAGTCCGTCAGGTACATCCCGTAGGTACTGGCAGAGATGAACAGCAGCACGCTCATGGCAAGAGAGAGGATGGTCGCGCGGTACTTTTTTCGGCTGCGGTGGAAATACTTTTTCGAAAGCATCCCCGGCAGGCCGAACAGCCGGTAGGCCAGCTTGCCGGAGGAAGTCCTGCGTCCCATTTTGATGTCGCGGCTCTGGCGGATGGCCTCGATGGCCGTCACGCGCATGGCACGCCGCGCCGGGAGCATGGCGGAAATACGCACGGTCAGAAAGTCCACTGCGGCCGCAACGGCAAGCGCAGGCAGAGACACCGAAAAGCGCAGCGGAATCGTTTCGCCGAACAGGCTCTCCATCCGGTCGCCCAGCAGCAGGAAGGTCACCCACATTCCCCCGCAGCCGGCGAGCAAGCCCAGCGGAATGCCGATCAGGCTGACGGTCTGGGCCTCGTAAATTACCGTTTTGCGAAGCTGCTTTCTCGTCGCACCGACGGAGGACAGAAGGCCGAACTGCTTCGTCCGCTCGCTGACGGAAATGGAGAAGGCGCTGTAGATCAGGCTGACCGCGCCAACCATGATCATCGCAAAGAGGATCGCGGCAAAGCGGTACATACTACGGTCAAGGTTGCCGTAGCGCATATTACCCCTCATGCGCAGGTAGCTCCAGTTGTATTCCGGTTCGCCTGCGCTGCGCGCCTGATATCTGGCGGCATAGGCGTCCAGCGCCTCCGTCTTGGCCGATTTGGTCTGCACGAAAACGTCATACAGTCCCGTGGAGGCGCCCTCGCCCACGGTCAGGGCGGTGTAGCCCGGCCCGATAAAAGACTCAAAGCTCGGCCGCCGGTAGGTGCCGACGACGGTATAGCTGCGCGTCTGCCGCGGGGCAAACACCTCGCCTTTCTGATATGCCGCGTCCTGGCCGACCATCCTGCCGTCCTGCATCCGGTCGCCCAGCGCGAGCGTCAGCTCCTCGCCCACACGCGCAAGCGTCGGTAGGTGGTCGGGCAGCAGGATCTCCTGTGCCGTTTCCGGCATCCGGCCGCTCGTCAGATGCACCGGCAGAAGCTCGGAAAAATTCCCGCTCACGGACAGCAGATAGACATAGCGGTCATTGCGCAGCTCCGCGTTTTCCGGCCTTGCATAACCGAGATACTCTCCGCTGGCAAGCTGCTTCGTGTCGGAATCGACGCGCATCTCGGTCAGCGCCTCGGCCTGCACGGAGGAAAAGGCGAGGCAGTAGCTGCCGTTTTCATAGGCGTCGACCCGTGCCATGTGTCCGTAGAGCGTGGAGATGAAGGTTGTGACGGCCGTGAACATCGCAACCGACAGGATGACGCCGATGATGGTCACCAGCGTACGAGTGCGGTTTTTCTTCATGGATTTCACGGCAACGGTTCGGAAGATCTTCATTTCCGGATCACCTCATCGCGTGTGATGCGGCCGTCCTCGATGGCAATGATGCGGTCGGCCTGCAGGGCAATGGATTCGTCGTGCGTGATGACGATCAGCGTCTGCCCGTAGCGGCGGTTGGAGAGCTTGAGCAGCTCCACAATCTCCTGAGAATTTTTGCTGTCGAGGTTGCCGGTCGGCTCGTCCGCCAGCACCACGGCGGGCGCGTTCATCAGCGCCCGGCCGATGGAGACACGCTGCTGCTGGCCGCCGGAGAGCTGGTTGGGCAGGTGCTTTTCCCGTCCCTCCAGGCCGAGCGTCTGCAATAGCTCCTGTAAGCGCTCCTCGTTGATCTTGCGGCCGTCCATCAGGACGGGCAGGGTGATGTTCTCCACGACGTCCAGCACCGGGATGAGGTTATAGAACTGGTAGATCAGTCCCACCTCTCGGCGGCGGAAGATGGCAAGCTGCGTGTCCGAGCGGGAATAAACGTCCTCTCCGTTCAGGTAAACGTTGCCGGAGGTGGGCTTGTCCACGCCGCCGAGGATGTGCAGAAGCGTCGATTTTCCGGAGCCGGACGGCCCGATGATGGCAAGAAACTGTCCCTTTTCTACGCCGAAGGACACATCGTTCAGCGCGTGAACGGCATTTTCGCCGCTGCCGTAGATTTTTGACAGGTGCTCTACCCTGAGAATTTCCATAACTTTTGGTTCCTTTCTGTTGTTCTGCCCTCAGTATATACCACGCCGGTGACAGCCGGGTGACTTCTTTGTGACAGAATCGTCACACAAGCCCGATGCAGACACAAAAACGCGGGGGAAGCGAAATGCTTCCCCCGCAGGTTTCAGGAATCAATAGCCGTTGAAGTGATAGGTCTTCACGATGGACGGATAGTCCTTGTAGCACACATTGGTGTCCAGCGGGCCGACGCCGTTGACGTAGTTGCTGGAGGTGTACTGATACATACCGTAGGTGGAGGGATAGTTGGCCGACTTGACGTTGACGGGCGAGCCATTATAATAGTTCGCCATCCAGCACTCCCACTTGGAGCAGATGCTGGAGGTGGGGACCCATGCGCCGTAGTTTGGATCCAGCCAGCTCGCGTAGCCGTACAGGCCGGGCAGATAGCCCGCCGCCTCAATTCTGGACAGGAAGGCATTGCAGATCTGCTGCGCCAGTGCGCCGTTATAGCTCTGGGCATAGGGATCCTCGAAGTCGAAGTAGATCGGGTATTCAAACTGTTTCCCCTGAATATAGTTCAGGCAGAGCTCCGCCTCATGAGCCGCCTCGGCAGCATTCTCGGCGTAGGAATAGAAGTACACGCCCACATCCAGACCTGCCGCCTTCGCCGCAGCGTAGTATTCCTCAAAGCGGTAGTCCTTACGGGAAACAAAGCCGCAGCGCAGAATGACATAGGAATAGCCGCTGTTTTTCAGGTTCTGGAAATTGAATCCCGTGCCCTGATGCTCGGACACGTCGATGCCGTAGGCGACGATGGAGCCGCTGCCTGCCATGCCGCCGGTATAGCCCGCATCATAGCCCTTGCGGACTTCCTTTTCCACGGGGATGAGCTTCCACTTCTGCGCAGCCGAGCCGTTGCCGGTCCAGACCTGCACATTGGTGCCATTGTCGGAGAAAGCGCCGTTGACATCCAGATACAGGCCGGACTTGCTGACGACATAGACATAGCCGTCGCCCGCGTCCTTCAGCATCCATTGCTGTGCATCGCTGCCGTTGCCCTGATACTGCTGGACATTCGTGCCGGCAACATTGCTGCCGTTGGCAACGTCAATATACTTGTCGCTGTGCAGCGCCATGATGGTGTAGTAGCCGTTCTGATACTTGAGCTCGAACTTCTGGTTGCTGCCGCCGCCATAAGCCCACAGATGGGCATTGGCGTCGTTGTCCGTGCTCACGCCTGCAATGTCGAGGCCCTTGGAGTTATCCACCGCGGAAGCCAGACGATAGTAGCCGTCCGGCACGCCGAAGGGGACATGGATCGCGGGCGCCGCCGTGCTGGAGGTGTTGCCTCTGGTATCGTCGGCATAGATGTGCGTGGTATAGCTGCCGGTCTCGCTCTTATGGTCGGTGGTCCTGACATAGAACGTCGCGGTATTGCCGCTGAGGGTGGCCTCATGCCAAACAAGGTCATCCTGACCGTTCCTATCCGACCATGTTGGCATCTTGACCGTTTTCACGCCGGAGGGGTCGGTCACCGTGCAGGTCACGCGGAAGCCGTTGGGTGTGACCTCGCTGATCCGGACGTTGGAGATCTCAGGCCCCTGCTTATCCTCGGGGATGTTGATTGTGCCCGCCGAAGCGCTGCTCTGATAGCCGCGCTTGTCGGTCGCATAGATGTGCGTGATGTAGTCGCCGGCTTCATTGTTATGATCGGACGCTCTGACATAGAAGGTCGCGGTATTGCCGGAGATCGCCGCCTCATGCCAGACGAGATCGTCCTGATTATTCTTCACCGACCACGTTGGCATCGTGACCTTTGCCACACCGGAGGGATCGGTCACGGTGCAGGTCACGCGGTAGCCGGCCACACCGACCTCGGTGACCTGAATGTTGCTGATGGACGGACCGTAGAAGTCCTCCTGCACACTGCTCGGGATCAGCGACCATTTCTGCGCGCCGGTGCCGTTGGAGGTCCAGCACTGAACATTCTGGCCGTTGGCGACCTTGCCGTCTGCCAGATCAAGCGCAAGGCCGTTAACCGCCGCGATAAAGGTATATGTGCCGTCGCCGTTGTTGGTGATGCGCCACTTCTCGTCGCCGTTGGGCGTGCCATTGTTCCACTGGTGGAGATTCGTGCCGTTCGCTGTGCCGCTGCCGGCTACATTGATATAGCGGCCGCTGTGCAGTGCGCGGACGGTATACAGTCCGCCGCCGATGCTCTTGATGTACCAGAGCTGGTTTTCGCTGTTGGCAGCCGTCCAAACCTGAATGTTCGCACCGCTGTTCTTGGACACCTCCGCAACGTCCAGCACGATATTCTGATTCAGGGAGCTTGCGATCGTATAAACGCCGTCGGCGATCTCACCGGTGATGGGCGCGCCTCCCACGATGGTCGGGACCGTAATCGCCGGCGCGGCAGTGGAGCTGACCTGCCCCTTGGTATCATCGGCATAGATATGCGTGATGTACTTGCCCGGTTCGTTCTTATGGTCGGCGGTTCTGACATAGAACGTCGCGGTATTGCCGGAGATCGTCGCCTCGTGCCAGACGAGGTCATCCTGTCCGTCCTTCAGCGTCCAGGTGGGCATCTTGACTTTCGCCACACCGGAGGCATCCGTGACCGTGCAGGTCACGCGGAAGCCGTTGGGCGTGACTTCGCTGATCCGGACGTTGGAGATCTCAGGCCCCTGCTTATCTTCGGGGATGTTGATTGTGCCCGCCGAGGCGCTGCTTTCGTAGCCCTTGGTGTCCGAAGCATAGATATGCGTGAGATATTTTCCGGTTTCGTTGTTGTGATCGGAGATATTGACATAGAAGGAAGCAGTCGTGCCGGAAACCGTCGCCTCGTGCCAGACGAGGTCATCCTGTCCGTCCTTCAGCGTCCAGGTGGGCATCTTGACTTTCGCCACACCGGAGGCATCCGTGACCGTGCAGGTCACGCGGTAGCCCTTGGGGGAAACCTCGGTGACGCGGATGTTGCTGATGACGGGTGCGGAGAAGTCTGCCTGCACATTGCTGCGGTACAGCACCCACCTCTGCGCACCGGTGCCGTTGGAGGTCCAGCACTGCACGTTCTGCCCGTTGGCGACCTTGCCGTCTGCCAGATCAAGTGCAAGGCCGTTGACCGCGGCGTGGAAGGTGTAGGTGCCGTCCCCGTTGTCTTGAATGCGCCACTTTTCATCGCCGTTGGGGGCCTTATCGCCCCACTGATGGATGTTGGTGCCGTTGGTCTTGCCGCTGCCGGCCACGTTCATAAAGCGGGCACTGTGCAGCGCGCGGACGGAATACAGGCCGCCGCCGATGCTCTGAATGTACCAGAGCTGGTTTTCGCCGCCGCTGGACATCCAGCCGTGTACATTGGCGCCTGCATCCTTGGAGACTCCGGAAACGTCCAGCACCAGATTCCGGTTGAGGGAGCTGGCGATGGTGTAAACACCGTCCTCCAGCGTTCCGCTCGCGGTCGGCCCGGAGAGAATGTTCGGAAGCGTGACCACAGGCGCCGCGGCGGAAGAGCTGTTTCCTGCCGCGTCATATGCATAAATATGGGTCAGATAGTCGCCGGACTCCAGATTGTGGTCACCGATGCCGACATGGAAGGTCGCCGTGTTGCCGGAGATGGCCGCCGTATGCCAGACAAGATCGTCCTGGCCGTTCTTCACCGTCCAGGTCGGCATGGTGACTTTCGTCACGCCGATGTTATCCGTGACCGTGCAGGTAACGGTATAGCCGCGGCCGGACACATTGCTGACCTTGACGTCGTTGATGGTCGGCGCGGCGGTATCCGCAATGATGTTGACGCGCGCGCCGGAATTGTTCAGCAGAGCATTTCCGCCGCCGCCGACATTGATGCCATAGACATAAACGGGCTGATCCCCGCTTTTGGAGGTGTTGATCACTGCGTCAAAGCCGTGCGCGCTGCCCGCACCGGGATAGGCCGCCGCGATGTCGGAGCGTTCCAAATTGGCCTTGATCACATGACCCTCGGCGTTGCTGTCGCCCGCGGCACCGCCGATGTAGACATGAACGTCCAGAGAGGTCGTGGGAGAATCCGCATCCAGTGTCCAGCCTCTGACACGGATCTTGCCGACCCCCTCGCTGGTCACGCTGTCCAGCCAGCCGGTAGGAGCGTTGCCGGAGGAGGAAATGTTATAGCCCGCGACATACCAGTAGGCGGTAACATTTGCCAAAATGTTCGCCTGCGAGCCGTAGCAGGTGCCGAAATAGCTGCTGGTCAGAGGGCGGCGGTCGCCGGAGTAGCCCCAGCCCGGATCTGCGCAGTAGATGGTGTCGCCTGCGTAGTCCGTGATAAAGATTGCATGGGGCAGCCGGCCGCAGTACATGACAAAGCCCTCGGGATGCGCGTTCAGCAGAGCCTTGACCGTGCCGAGGCTGAGTCCGCTGACGGCGGTCTCACTGACCCTGATCGAATGGATGCCGTCGCCGGGCTTGGAGAGCGTATAGTTCCAGCTCATGCCGTAGGAGTCGGACCATGCGCCGCAGTTGGTCAGATCATATTCCGTGATGCTCGACCAGTTGTCGTTGCCGCTGAGGTAGGCTCTTGCGCGGCACATCATCGTATTGGACGCGCGGGTGCAGCTTACATTGGTAATCTGCCGCAGATACAATGACGAAGGGAAGGACGCTGCGCTGGCAGGGAGGATGCACAGGCCCGCCAGAATGGCCAGTGCGAGCAGGATTGCGAAGGAGCGTTTTACTGGATGCTTCATGGTTTCATCTTCCTTCTTCATTTTGTTGGTTGTCATCTTCCGGGCATACGTGAGCGCGGAAGATAGCGGTCAAGCGGCAGACGCTGTCTTTCCGTATGGGAGACGGCCGGAATTTGTCCTCTGTCCGGGAAATCCCTGCGTCTTCCAGAACTTGCAGATGTTGTCTGTTTTTTAATTATAATTATACTGCCACCTCGTTTCAAAAATCAACTCAATTGATATACTTTTATTCAAATTTACTGCAATTTTACGCAAGGCAAATCTGCTGCACGTTTTGCTCTGCTCTGAAAATGTCCCGCTTTTGTCAGACGGCAAAAGCGGGACGATACATTATTTACAATTATAATTATCGGAGGCCGACACGCGAGCGCGCCATGGTCTACAAAATAAGCCGGAGCAAGCGATAAAACGCTTGCTCCGGCTTCAGACTGTCAAAAAACCTATCCAGCCGAAAGTTTCGGAGGGAAGAATAGTGTGAAAGGGAACCGTCACACCGAGCCGCAGCGAGGCGTTTCGGAGCGCAACCGCCGCAAAGCGGCGGCACTTAGCGCGGAGATGGGTTCCCTTTCGCGTTCAATAACCCGCCGCAGCGATCAAAATTGCAAAATAATACTACAAATATTGATTTTGCAATTTTGTAGGCAGCTTGTCAAAAAAGTCCTTTTGGACTTTTTTGACAAGCTGAAGCGGCGGGAACTCCCGCCGCTTTTGAATGTCGAAATAGGAATGATCAATACAGTCCGAACAGGCGGAGTAGCTTCTGCCAGAAGGTCAAAGGTGCTTCCTCTACTACGTCACTCACGGCGGCTTCGGCTTTCTCGATTGCCGCTGTTTTCATAACAAACTGGACGGAGTCTACATTGGTGTTCTTGTCGGAAACAAAGGAAACCACTTCGGCATTGCTGCCGGTGATGGACAATGTCATAGTATTGATCTCATCGCTGATCTGCGTATCCATAGGTCTTATCGACAAACTCCGAAGTGCCGCTCGCCAAGTCCTTTGTACCACCGTACAGTTTATTCACAGCATCGTTCAGCTCCCCGACGGAAAGCTTGAGCGCCCCGGTATTGCTGCAAAGCGCGTCCATATTCAGCTTCAGGTTCTTGGCACCGGTATAGTCTAAAAGTCCCTGATAGAACGCCCCGTAATTGTCAAGCTGACCTTTCAGCTCGGACACCTGTCTGGCAGCGGCACTGACCGTAGCCACGGCGGCATTGATCCCCGATGTCACTTCGTCGGATGCCATCATCCGCTGAATACACTGCTCGGATTGCGCTCATCACCTTCGTGAAATCTTCTGCAGACAGATCTGTACCGAAGGCTCCGTTTGTGGCAGCGATGAGATCCGCATCCGATTGTCCTTCCGCAAAACATCCGACCAGCTTGTCCACGAATCCCCCTTCCTCAGAAAAGTCAGAAAGCGCAAGCACATAAAGCACTTGCGCCTCCTTGACTCGCTGATTGTCAAATCCAGCCGCTGTCATCTTTTCTTCAATTGCATACATGAGGTCTTCGACACGTTGCAGGCGCGCTCTTTCTTCCGAAGACATGTTCTGCACGACAAGTGTCTGCAGGCGGTCAGTGTCGACATAGCCCATACTGCCGTTTCTTGCGATATTGAGCTGGTCGGCGTAGTCCTCGGATGCCCACAGGAGCAAGTCCTGGGAATAGGCTTCCTGTACGCCCGGTTTGAGTGCCTCGTTGTACTGACGGGCCAATTTCAGAATCCGCTCCTTTTCCGAATCGTCTTTCTGCTCCACAATCTGCGCATACTCCGCGTAAATTGCGGATTGATGCACTTCATTGTATTTCGCGGCGATCAGGGGATACAGGATCAAACCCAGGGCAAGCAGAAATGCCGCTGCGGCAAACATGATGGCAATCTTTTTCTTTTTCAAATTTCTTTTCTTCCCTGATGCTATTATAAAAGTGGACACGGAAGGGTAGAAAAAAGCCTGTCCATGGAGTATCATAAAGGTGAGTATTCTACCGGAAGGGAGCTCGTCTTTATGTCTAAACACTTGAATCCGTTGGAAAAGGAATTCCTGATCCGGCAGTACAAAAGCAACTACCGTATCAAAATGAGTGACTTCTGCGAAGCAAACCACATTTCAACCGGTGCATTCCAGAAGTGGATTAAGCAGTATGATGAGGGCGGCTTGGAAGGCCTGGCTCGTGCAGATAGCGAGATCAAGGATGTCCTCCCGGAGGGAATTGACCGAACGGAGGAATCCTACAAGCGTGAGATACTCAAGCTGCGAATTGAAAATGAACGGCTTAAAAAAAACTATGTCGTGCAGACGACGGATACTGGGGAACAGGAGTTCATTCGTTTAAGGCCGAAGAATTCGAAATCGTAGAACTGCTGTCCAGAGACTATGAGGTTCAGGAACTGTGCTCTCTCATGGGCGTCAGTCGGTCTGGCTATTACAAGTGGAGGAAACGGGACAAGAGTACGCGGGATCTGAGGCGTGAAGAAGTTATCGCGTTAGTCTCCGAAGTCCATAAGGCCCATCCATCCCACGGCTACCGTTGGGTAGCGGCTTTTATACGAGTCAATTATCAGCAGGATATAAGCGATAACTATGTGTACAAGGTCTTTCGTTTTCTGGGAATAAAGGCAAAAACCAAGCATCAAGTACATTATCGCCCCAGGAAAATACGAGATTTGTACCCAAATCTTATCTTCACAACTTGGGATACCGTAGATCGGCCTCGCCAGGTCATTATGTCAGATATGACGGTATTGAAGCCGTGGATATTTTATCTTGAGCTGACACTCTACTTTGATGTGTTTACGAAACAGATACTCACATGGAAACTATCTGAACGCCGTGGCGGGCGGGAGCAGTATCTGGACGGTCTTGCGGATGTCGTTGAGCTGCTGCGTGGAAAGAAAGAACCAACCATTATCCATACCGACCAAGGCTCTGTGTATTCCTCAAAAGCGTACAACGAACTGATTCAGGACAGCAACCTTGTCCGCTCCATGGCGCAGGCAGGTAAACCAACGGATAATCCTGTCAATGAGGCTCTAAACGGTTGGATAAAAGAAGAACTATTCATCGATTTTCGATTAGAAGAATGCCGTACGAGAGATGCCGTGAAAGATGTCCTGTGCCGCTATGTTGACTTTTATAACCGGCAGCGTCCCTGCTTTGCAATCGGCTATGACACACCGGATAACTACTGCAAGCGTTTCTATCGAGGTGAGCTTGAAAAGAAGGATACCTTTTCAAAGCGCATCCTGACCGAAGAACCCAAATTCGTGCAAAAGCGGAAAGATACAGAAAAATAACCCTGTGCTGTGTCTACTTTTGATTTTGTCGCTCTACTCTATCCAAAACTACTATCCCTTGCAAACAAGGACATTACAAGGCTTCGAATCATCGTGTCCACTTTTGAAAAAGGATTTCGGCAAAAATTATTGTCCGTGTCCACTTTTGAAAAAACAACTTCCGCAAAAATGTTCCTCATGTCTACTTTTGAAAAAGTAAACTAAAAATAAATATTTTTCGTGTCTACTTTTCTTGACTACTACATAATGATATAGCTCAGTATGAAAAATGTGAGAATTTTCATTGTGAAACGACGGAAAAACGTGAGATAATCGCATTGATATTTTCGGAAAAATGTGTTATACTCTTATCATCCCCCCTGAAAGGATGGTGGCCGCCATGAAACGCAATGCGATTCAAGATTTGATCAACTGGAAAAATGACGAGGAACGAAAACCTCTTGTCCTGAAAGGCGCACGCCAGGTTGGGAAGACATGGCTGATGAAGGAGTTCGGAAAGAACTATTATAAGAGTTTCGTTTATTTCAACTTCGACGAAGAGGACGAACTGAAATCCATCTTCGAGGCGAATAAGAACCCGCAGCGCATCTTGGAACTGCTCTCCCTGATTTGTGGGGAGAAGATTCTGCCGGGAGAGACTCTGATCATCTTTGATGAGATACAGGAATGCCCGGAGGCTCTGAACACACTTAAATATTTTAAAGAAAAGTCAAATGAGTATCATGTCATTGCAGCAGGGAGTTTGCTCGGCACACTTTTAGCGAAACCGAAATCCTACCCGGTTGGCATGGTCAACCTGCTCGACATCTATCCTTTGAACTTTGATGAGTTTCTGGAAGCAACTGACCCGGCACTCTATGCCTACTACGACAGCATTCAGAAGGAGCAGCAGATCGAGGAAATCTTCCATAACCGGCTACTGGAAGCCTACAACAACTACCTCATTATCGGTGGTATGCCGGAATGCGTGGCATCCTGGGTCAATCATAAAGACCCTGCAAGGGTCTCCCAGATCCAGCGTGAACTTATTGAAGTCTATGAAAACGACTTCTCCAAACATAACGGCAAGGTCAACAGCGGACGCATCCTAATGGTATTCCGCAGCATTGTTGCACAGCTTGCAAAGCCCAACGAAAAATTCATGTACGGTGCTGTCCGGGAAGGCGGCCGGGCACGGGACTTTGAAGAAGCCATCGAATGGCTCGTTTCTGCTGGAATGCTGAACCGGGTCTACAACGTTTCCAAGATGGAGCACCCGCTGTCGGCATTTGATAAGTTGGATCAGTTCAAACTCTTCGTCTTTGACACCGGGTTGCTCAAGCATATGGCGGGCATTGATAACAGCGCAATTCTTCTAAAAGCGGACTATCAGTTCAAAGGTCCGCTGACGGAGAACTATGTTCTGCAACAGCTCCAGGGACAGTTTGAAGTTGCCCCCCGGTATTATTCCGATAAAACCAGTGAGATTGATTTTGTCCTACAACACGGGACGGAAATCATTCCCGTGGAAGCCAAAGGCGGCGAGGATAAGTCTGCCCCTTCGTTCAAACGATATATTGCAGACCATCATCCAAAACACGCACTGCGCTTTTCTAGGCGTGGCTACCGCAAGGATGGGGAGATAACGAATCTTCCGCTCTACCTTGCAGGAAAAACAAAGAATCTGCTGTGAGCGTTGCTATGCAGTGCTACCCCAAGGGAGTTCGTAGCTGCACAAGTCAGTATGGTTTTGTGTAAAAACAGTTACCGTATGAATGAAATCATAAATTTTGAGTTGTGCTGCAATTTCACAAAAAGGTTGTGCTTCAACTTTATTTATAGTACAAACGGAAGGAGTTTCCATTATGTCACAAACAACAATCAAAGACATCTATGCAGGAATGCCGGATGCAAAGGATGAAATTAGTACGAATCAAATTGGAGCATTTCTAGGTAGTTTTGTAGTTCCGCCTGAGTTGCCTGTTGACAGCTTACTTGATGGGCGAAAATTTCTTGTTTCTGGTTACAAAGGAGTCGGAAAGACTTCTGTTCTTTACTATTTGCAAAATGAAGTTCAAAATCGTGATGCTTCAGCATGTACATCATTTATTTACTTCAAAAGTGATTTTGAGGAAGTTCGTAAGAGTAACATAGATGCCGTTGCAAAGAAACTAACTGCACTCATAGATGTAAGTGGCGAAATTCAACCGAACAAAATAGAGTTTTTACATATTTGGAGATGGGTTTTTTTTAAAAGGATCGTGGATGACTCTATTGAAAAAAATCATGGGCTTTTTAAAAAGGACGCTGACTGGGATAAGTTTGAAGAAACAGTTAATAAAATAAGCTTTTCCTCACGGGAAAAACACGTAATTTCGCTATCATCTCTAAGTGTCTCTATGCAGGTTTCTCCTTCCACAGGTGTATCTGTTGGAGTAAAAACTTCTTTCAATAGAGAAATCGCTAAGAATAATGAAGCGTTCCGGAATCTCGTTGATATCGTCGATAAGTGTGAAGAACTATTCCAAAAACTTACTCCTAGTGGAACTCCTTATTATATTTTCGTAGATGAGATGGAGGCATATTATGGAGATGTGGAGTTGCTAAAGCGTGATCTCACATTGATTCGGGATATGCTCTTTACTATTCACAGGATTAACGGTTATGGAAAGGTTCATATAATTGCTGCTATTAGAAACGAGATTATTTTTGCGATGGATAGGTTTATCCAAACAAATGAACTAAATAAAATCACAGATGGATTTAGCGTCCCCATTAGGTGGACCTATAGCAATACAAACTCTTATAATCACCCTATTATCCAGATTCTGATGAAACGAATCTCTATTGCGAGCCACGATCCATCTCCAAGATTTCAACAATGGTTCCCGGAGAAGGTGAATAATAAGGATACGGTAAACTATATTCTTGACAATGGATGGAACAAGCCTCGTGATATTGTTAGACTATTGCTTGCGGCGCAAAATGATAGTCTTCATTGCAATGATACTGCCTTTACACAAGCCGCATTTGACTCCCTTAGAAAAGAATACTCAAAGAATAGCCTTACTGAGATTCGCCAGGAATTGCAGTCGCTATATTCCAGCGAAGAAATTGAAATGGTAGTTGGTTGTTGCGCGGTGGTCCACAGGTTACAACTGCTGAAGGAATCCGAAAGCAAGCAGCCAAGGGAAGCCGTGCAAGAGCATTTTGGGATGAACGGCAAGATGATATACTTGAAGATTTCTATCGAGTCGGTTTCTGGGGAAATATCAATCGCAGCAGCGCACGGTGTTTATGGCGATGGAATCATAAAGGGGATACTGGAGTGCTGACTGGAAATGGATGGGAGCTTGCGATACATCCAGCATTATGCAGTGAATTGTCAATCTTTTTGTGAGCGATGATACCTTGAAAATCGGAGCCGTTGTTAGTTATTAGCAGGGAAAAGATTATCCATAATTCTGCAAAGGCAGAGTACATCTCAATCAAGATGCACTCTGCCTTTCGTGCTTTAAAACTATAGATATATCATGCCAAAGCCTTTTCATAATTAAAATTATGTAATAATCCTTGAGAGGCCTTAGAAAATTACCGTGGCAAAGGTATATTTGACTAAAACTCATTACATAGCCGAGAGGTTTTCATTCCGAAAGCCCCTCGGCTATTTTTATGTCAGAACGGAGGTGAAACATATGCCATATATCCCGCCGGAGGTGGTGGCGAGAGCTCGTGAGATGGACTTGCTGACTTATCTGCGGACTTACGAGCCGCAGGAGCTGGTGCATTTCGGGGGCAGCACCTACTGCACCCGTGAGCACGACAGCTTAAAAATCTCCAACGGCAAATGGTGCTGGTTTTCCCGTGGGATCGGCGGCTATTCTGCGCTGGACTATCTTATCAAGGTCAAAGAAATGCCCTTTACGCAAGCGGTCGAAACCATCATGGGGAATCTGTCAGCGGCGCCGCCCGCATTTGTCCCGGTTCCGAAAGCACCGAAAGAAAAAGTGCTGCTTTTGCCGCAGGCCAACCGCTGTGCCACCCACGCCGTCGAATACCTTCACCGCAGAGGGATCGATTATGAGCTAATCGACTTCTGCATCCAAACCGGCCGCCTTTACGAGAGCTACCCCTATCACAATGCCGTGTTCGTCGGGCAAGATCACAACGGCAAGCCCCGCTATGCCAATCTGCGCGGCATCGGCTCTGACTTCATCGGGGACGCTAACGGTAGCGACAAGCACTATTCCTTTGGTATCCCCGCTGCCGTGCGGAGCGATACGCTGAATCTTTTTGAATCGGCGATCGACCTGCTGTCCTACGGGACGATGCAAAAGCTGGACGGCAAGGACTGGCGCAGCGAAAACCTGCTCTCCATTGCAGGCGTGTACAAGCCGAAAGCCAAGATCGAAGAAAGCAGCCTGCCTGCTGCCCTTGTGCAGTATCTTGCCGACTATCCCCATATCCGCAAGGTGGTGCTGCGGCTCGACAATGACCCTGCGGGACGGATCGCCGCAGCAACGATCCAAACACTGCTGACCAAACGGTATGCGGTCACGGCAGAAATTCGTCCGTCCGCACAGGGCAAGGACTACAATGACTGTCTATGTCTGCGGCTCGGACTGCCCATCACCAAGCGAAAGGAGCGCACAAAGGAGCGATAACCAATGGCAGAACTACTGAACACCGGCATGAGGCTCCGGCATTTTCGGAATCAGTGCGGCATGACACAAAAGGCACTTGGCGTTGCGGTCGGTTTCCCAGAAAGCAGCGCCGATGTGCGGATCGCACAGTATGAATCCGGCGCAAGGACACCGAAGCGAGAACTGCTGTGCCGACTGGCAGCGGCGCTCGGTGTTTCTCCCGCCCAACTTGCCGTTCCCCGCATCAAAAACAGCGAGGAGCTGTGCAGCCTATTGGCCGCATTGGAGGACGAGTGCGGCATCGAATTATCCCCACGATCCGATAATGCCAAAGCAAATTATCAGTCTTACTGGAAAGGAGCAACGGACATTGAAAACCTATGAGGTCACGATCACCGAAACGCTGCAAAAGACGGTCACGGTCGAAGCTGATTCCCGTGAAGAAACAGAACGGCAGGTCGAGGAAAACTGGAATAACAGCAAATATATCCTTGATGCCGATTCCTTTGTCGGCGTGGATTTCGCCGTAAGGACAAACGAGCGCAGCCGTGAATATGAGCGATGAAAGGAGATTTTTACAATGAATGAGGAAAAGAAAATCAAGGTGGTGCTGCTGGAGCCGGGCAAGCTCGCCCGCACAGTCGAGATTGACGCATCCCTTGCCGGGATGCAGAAAACGGTGGGCGGTCTGATCGAACCGTTCTACCCGTTTGAGGAGCAGGTCTGTATCGTCTGCAACGAGGAAGGCAAGATCAACGGAATGCGCCCGAACCGCAGCGTGAAGAACGACGAAGGCGTGATGGTGGATTTCATCTTCGGCCCTGCCTTTATCTGCGACTGCTGCGGCGAGAATCTGGACAGTCTTTCCGACGAGCAGATCGACCGCTACAGCAGGATGTTCCGCTATCCCGAACACCTTGCAAGGGTGAACGATACGCTGCTTGGCATCCCATACCGCCCGCAGCCGGAGCAGGAGCGGTGATGTTATTTCGGTCGGTGGCAAAATATTCGGCCTATGGGACGAACGCTATGCACTGTACCAGCAAGCATCGCCGTTGTGAT
>ENA-UOJL01002184-UOJL01002184.1-human-gut-metagenome-genome-assembly--contig:-P47-NODE-2184-length-17045-cov-5.828605_pt1 | contig 17045 bp, 15 predicted proteins | sample MGYA00242347_ERZ723894 | MGnify/ENA metagenome assembly ERZ723894
AAAAATGTTTTTTTGTAAGAATTTTCTTGCGCTTTTTGGCGAAATGCGGTATAATAAATTTATTGGAAAAACTGAATATTTTTCCACAATTATCCAATCCTCATTATCGAGGTGAGGAAAATGAAAAAATATATTACACTTATTATGGCTGGCGGAATGCTGCTGGCGATTGCGGTTACAAATTCCTTTAAGGTCATCAGAGACGGAAGAAAGCTCGATGAGCTTCGTAGAAGCGTTCTCCGACTTCATATTCTTGCAAATTCGGATACTGACGAAGATCAGAGATTGAAACTCTGCGTGAGAGACGCTCTTCTTGAAAATTCAGACGAAATATTCGGAAATACCGATTCCCTTAAAGAAGCGGAAGCGGCGGCAGAGGAAAAGCTTCCGGAAATAGTAGAGATAGCAGAAAGAACACTACGCTCGCAGGGATGCTATAACACGGTAAAAGCCGAAATTACCGATATGCACTTTGATGACAGGGTTTACGGAGATATAACCATGCCTGCCGGTAATTACAGGGCATTGCGTATAGAAATCGGCGAAGCTGAGGGACATAACTGGTGGTGCGTTATGTATCCGCCGCTTTGCATTCCGGCAGCAAGCGAGGTCGAGGACAATAAAAGCTCTGAGGATGAATTTTTCGATGAGGAAGAGCTTGATATAATGTATCATCCGAAAAAATATAGAGTTCGATTTGCTTTATGGGATAAGATAAAGGAGGCTTTTGATTGAATATTTGTGCAAAATACCAAAAAAATCAAATTTGCTTGACAAATCCAGCCGAAGGGTGTATACTTAATGAGTAAACAAAGCAGAACTATGCGTTCTCACCGTGAGGCAATGCTTAAACGGTCAATATGTAAACGACTTCTTGCAGTTCATTAATGTGCTGCTTTGATTTTGTGCGTATTGTGTGAGTGCGGATATTTTCTGCACTCATTTTTGTTTCAGACTTTATTTATAGTTGGAGGTGCTTGACTATTAGCAAACAGGAACTGCAGATCAACGAAGAGATAAGAGATAAGGAAATTCTCGTAATCGACGATGACGGAAAGAAGCTCGGTATTTTATCTGCCAGAGAGGCACAGCAGATCGCCTTTGATAAAGATCTTGATCTCGTTAAAATCGCTCCGCAGGCAACACCGCCTGTGTGCCGTATAATGGACTACGGCAAGTATTGCTTTGAGCAGGCTAAACGTGAAAAAGAGGCAAGAAAAAATCAGAAAATAGTTTCAATCAAGGAAATTAGAATGTTTTCCACTATTGATACTCATGATTACGAAACAAAGGTAAATCAGGCGGTTAAATTTTTACAGGGCGGCGATAAGCTGAAGGTTTCGGTAAGATTCCGTAAAAGAGCTATTGCGCACCCACAGCTTGGCGAAGAGCTGCTTGAGCGTTTCAAAGAAGCAGTTTCGGCGGTCGGCACTGTGGAAAAGCCAGCTAAAATGGAGGGACGCAGCATCGTAATGTTCGTTTCCCCGAAGGCTGCTAAGTAAGGAGGATTATATAATGGCAAAGGTTAAGGTAAAAACTCACTCAGGCGCTAAGAAGCGTTTTAAGATTACAGGATCCGGTAAGGTTAAGTATCAGCACACAAATAAGAGACACAGACTTACTCAGAAGGATACTAAGCGTAAGAGAATCGCTCGTAACGCAGGCGTGGCAGACGTTACAAACGCTCCTACAATCAAGAAGCTCGTTCCTTATATGTAATTCAGGCGGAGTTATGCTGTCTGTTAGACAGGAACAATTACCGGTTTTTCGTAATTTTAATTTTGGAGGTATAAGACTATGGCACGTATTAAAGGTGCAATGATGACTCGTAAGAGAAGAAATAAAACTTTAAAGCTTGCTAAGGGCTATTTCGGCGCAAAGAGCAAGCACTTCAAGATGGCTAAACAGGCCGTAATGAAGTCAGGAAATTATGCATACATCGGCAGAAAGCAGAAGAAGAGACAGTTCAGACAGCTCTGGATCACAAGAATTTCTGCTGCTGCTAAGCTCAACGGCATGAATTATTCAACATTTATGAACGGATGCAAGAAGGCTGGCATTACTCTTAACAGAAAAATGCTCTCAGAGATCGCTATTAACGACGCTGCCGGCTTTACAGCAATTGCTGATAAGGCAAAGGCTGCTCTTTAATCGAACCAAAACACGCTCCTTTATATTAAAAGAGCGTGTTTTATTAAATTATGGATGAGGCTTCTCATTGAATAAGAGAAGCTTTCATGCATATTATCAAGAGGAGTTCGTGCTATTGGAAAATATAATCACATCAAAGGACAATCCCGTTATCAAGCTGTATCAGAAGCTTTCTTCATCAAAAAAAGAAAGGCTCGAATACGGCTTATTTGTGTTGGAAGGAGCAAGAATCGTTGAGGACGCTCTTAAAGAAAACGGCGATATTACTCATATTATCATAACAAAACAGGCAAATGAAAAATTCGGCTGCGAGCTGTTTCAGGCTGATTTGAGAAATACAAAAGTAATTGTTATTTCAAATGAGCTTGGAAACAAAATCGCTTCAACCGGTACAACACAGGGCGTTTTTGCAATATGTCGCATTCCCGAAAAAAAGAGGATGACTTTTTGCAGCGATGGACGTTATATCGTACTTTTCGGTTTGCAGGATCCGGGAAATGCCGGTATGATAATCCGAACGGCTGACGCTCTTGGTATAGACGGCATTATTCTTTCGGGAAGCTGTGATCTTTATAGTCCGAAAGTTGTACGCTCAACAATGGGATCAATTTTCAGAACTAATATATTGATCGAAAATGACGCCGAAAAACTCTTTTCTATGCTGTCCGAGAATAAGGTAACGACTTCCGCTGCCGTTATAGATAAGGATGCATTTGATGTTACCAAATGTGCGTTTGAAGGACTTCAGGCGATTTTTATCGGAAATGAAGGAAACGGCCTTCCAAAAGATATTGCAGAACGATGCGACAGACGTATAACCATTCCCATGCATGGGAGCATTAATTCTCTTAATGCAGCTATGGCAGCCGGAATTCTTATGTGGGAACTGAAAAAATGATTTCAATTTAACACTCGGAAAAGGAGGCTTTACAATGGATGAAACAAAATACTGGCTGTGGCTTTCAATGATTTTTGGAACGGGAAGCAGCCGCATATGGGATGCGATAAGCCTTTATGAAACCGCTGCTGAAACTTATTCCGCTTTGAATTCGGATATAAGCGGTCTTAATCTGAAGGATAAGGAGATACGCAATATTACCGGAGTAAGTATTGAAAAAGCTTCCGAATATATTGAACAGTGCAGAAAAATTGGAATCGGGGTTATAGGTTACAGCAGTGAAGAATATCCGAAACAGCTCCGGCATATATTTAATCCTCCTGCCGTGCTTTATTACAGAGGAAACATTTCCTGCCTGAATGGCACAAGAACAATAACCGCAGTCGGCACGAGAAATCCCACCAATTACGGTCTTGATTCAGCGTATCGCATTTGCGGCGAGCTTGCAAGAAACGGGTTTGTTATCGTAAGCGGATTTGCTATCGGAACGGACATAACGTCGCATATAGCAGCAGCCGACGCTCAAAGACCTACAGCCTGCGTAATGGGATGCGGACTTGACGTTGATTATCCTAAAAATAATTTTATGTTCAGAGATATTATTCTTGAAAACGGAGGAGTTTTTATTTCGGAGTATCCTTTGGGAACTCCTCCCCATGCACAGAATTTTCCTAAAAGGAACAGAATTCTTGCAGCTCTTGGAATGGCGACAATGATATTTGAAGCGGCTGTAGGAAGCGGTTCTTTAATAACTGCCGATCTTGCAGCCGAGCAGGGCAGAGAGGTTTTCTGTCTGCCGCCGGCTGATATTTTCAGCAAAGCTTTTTCAGGAAATATCGAACTGCTCAGGGATGGAGCAACGCCTCTTTACAGTGTTTCCGATGTAATAGATATATTCAGAATTGGCGGAGCGCTCGATATGGAGATTCGTTCCGAGGAAGTTTCCGGAGTAAGCAGTTTTGGCCGCAAAAGCATCATAAAAACCGAAAATACAATGTCTTCTTTAGATATGATAAAATCGGTAAGAAAGCGTTCGGCAGCGAGAAAGAAATCTGAAAAGAATGAGAATAATGCCGCTGAACAAGAAAAAACGAAAGAAATAAAAAAAATTGCAGATAATAATATAACAGAGGAAATGACCGATATTCAGAAAAAGATTTACGGTCTTTTCTCGGAAGAAGCGCTTCATGCGGACTTTATCGCTCAGAAGCTCGAGCTTGATACGGCAGATCTTATGACTGAACTGACAGAGCTTGAAATTCTCGGAGCAATCCGTTCTCTTCCGGGGAAAATGTTTGAAATATGTGGATAAGGAGAAAAGAAAATGGCAAATTTAGTAATAGTTGAATCTCCTGCAAAGGCGAAAACAATACAGAAATATCTTGGTTCGGGCTATGAAGTTATGGCGTCGATGGGACATATCCGTGATTTACCAAAGTCGAAAATGGGTGTTGATAAGGACAACGATTTCAAACCTCAGTATACCGATATGAAAGGTAAAGAGGATGTTATAAAAGAAATGAAGAAACGTGCCAAAAAATGCGATAAGGTTTACCTCGCAACCGACCCTGATCGTGAGGGTGAGGCTATATCATGGCATATTGCGCAGCTCCTTAAACTTGATATGAACGAAAACAACAGAGTTGCCTTTAACGAGATAACTAAAACCGGAGTTAAAAACGGTATGAGCAATCCCCATAAAATTGATATAGATCTTGTAAACGCTCAGCAGGCAAGACGTATTCTCGACAGACTTGTGGGCTACGAGCTTAGTCCGTTTCTCTGGAAAAAAGTTAAAAGAGGTCTTTCCGCCGGAAGAGTTCAGTCGGTAGCGGTTCGTCTTGTTGTTGACAGAGAAAACGAGATACGGAAATTTGTTCCGAAGGAATATTGGTCTATAGACGCCAAATTCACAGCTCCTTCTTCAAGAAAAGTGTTTGATGCGGCTCTTGTATCGGTTGACGGAGAAAAGCTTGAGATTCCGAACCAGACAGAAGCGGACGGCATTCTTAAAAGACTGGAAAATGCTGAATATACTGTTGCTTCAGTTAAGAAAAGAGTCACCAAAAAACAGCCTGCGCCTCCTTTTATTACATCCACTCTTCAGCAGGAAGCTTCACGTAAGCTTGGATTTACTGCTAAACGTACCATGAAAGCAGCTCAGGAGCTTTATGAAGGCGTCGATGTCGAGGGCGTAGGAGCTGTCGGACTTATAACTTATATGAGAACGGACAGTCTGAGAATATCCGATGAAGCAAAAGCTGCTGCTGCCGAATATATCGGAACGGTCTACGGCAAGGATTATCTTCCTCCCGAGCCAAGAACGTTTAAGTCCAAAAATAATGCGCAGGACGCTCATGAAGCAATAAGACCGTCAACTCCGGAGCTTACTCCGGAAAGGGTAAAATCAAGCCTTTCCGTCGATCAGTTCAAGCTATATAAGCTTATCTGGGAGCGTTTTATCGCAAGTCAGATGGCAAATGCTCTTCTTGATACGGTTTCGGCAGATATTTCGGCAAACGGATGCATTTTCCGTGCTTCCGGGTATTCCGTTAAATTCGATGGATTTATGGCTCTTTACGTTGAATCCTCAGATACGGAGGAAAGCAGCAAGAAGATGCTTCCCGAGCTTAAAGCAAACGATATTCTGAAGCTGAAATCCATTGCCGGAAATCAGCATTTCACACAGCCGCCTCCGAGATATACCGAAGCTTCGCTTATAAAAGCTCTTGAGGAAAACGGTATCGGCAGACCGAGTACTTACGCTCCGACCATAACAACGATAACCTCACGCCGCTATGTTGAGCATGAGGGAAAAGCTCTTAAACCGACAAATCTCGGCGAGGTAATTACCGATCTTATGAAAGAGCATTTCAATAATATTGTCGACGCTAAATTCACTGCCGGAATGGAAAACAGTCTCGATGAGGTCGAGCATGGAAATAAGGACTGGGTAAGCACTCTTCATGAATTTTATGACGATTTTTCGGAAACTCTGAAAAAAGCCGAAGACGCTATGGAGGGCAAAAGAGTTAAAGTTCCGGATGAAGAAACCGATGTCGTATGCGAGCTTTGCGGAAGAAATATGGTTATCAAGTACAGCAAATACGGAAAATTTCTTGCCTGTCCGGGATTTCCGGAGTGTAAGAATACAAAAAAGATCGTTACGGAATCAGACGGAAACTGTCCTCGGTGCGGAAAGAAAATGCTGCTGAAAAAATCGAAAAAGGGCAGAAGCTTTTACGGATGCGAGGGATTCCCCGATTGCAGCTTCATGACATGGAATGTTCCGACTAAAGAGCTTTGCCCGAACTGCGGAAAATCCTTATTTATAAAGGGAGGAAAATCAGGCAGGCTCGTTTGTGAAAACGAGGGCTGCGGATATGAAAGAGAGCTGAAAAAATGAGAGAAACCGTTAATGTTATCGGCGCAGGTCTTGCCGGATGCGAGGCTGCATGGAAGATCGCACAAGAGGGGATAAATGTAAAGCTTTATGAAATGAAGCCTGAAAAATACTCTCCTGCCCATAAATACAGCGGATTCGCCGAGCTTGTATGCTCAAATTCGCTTAAAGCGGCAAGACTTGAATCGGCAGCGGGACTTCTTAAACATGAAATGGAAATTCTCGGTTCGCTGACTGTTCCGTGCGCAAAGGAAAATTCGGTCGAAGCCGGAGGAGCGCTTGCTGTCGACCGGGAAAAATTTTCCGACAGTATTACAAATAAAATAAAAAATCACAGTCTTATAGAGGTTATCGGCGGCGAGGTTACTTCCATTCCTGATGGGATAACAGTAATTGCAACAGGTCCGCTTACTTCCGGAGCAATGGCGGACGCTATAACTGAGCTTTGCGGTGAATCGCTGAGTTTTTATGATGCTGCCGCACCTATTGTAACATTTGAAAGTCTTGATAATGAAAAGGTTTTCTTCGCATCACGCTATGACAGAGGCGATGCGGATTACATAAACTGTCCCATGAACAAAGAGGAGTACCTCGCCTTTTATGAAGCTCTTATCTCGGCGGAGCGTGTTCAGCTCAAGGATTTTGAAACGCATCCTTTCAGCGTTTACGAGGGATGTATGCCTATCGAAGAGCTTGCTTCAAGAGGTGTGGATACAATGCGTTTCGGACCGATGAAGCCGGTTGGAATTACCGACAGCCGAACGGGAAAACGTCCTTATGCAGTCGTTCAGCTCAGACGTGAAAATCGTGAGGGAACTCTTTTCAATCTTGTAGGATTTCAGACCAATCTTAAATTCGGTGAGCAGAAGCGTGTTTTTTCAAAAATTCCCGGACTTGAAAACGCTGAATTTATGCGTTACGGAGTTATGCACAGAAATACTTTTATCAATAGTCCAAAACTGCTTAATTCAGATTTTTCTATGAGAGAGCGTCCCGATATTTTCTTCGCCGGACAAATAACCGGAGTTGAAGGCTACATGGAATCTGCGGCAAGCGGAATAATTGCCGGAATCGCTGTTTCCAGAAAAATAAAAGGACTTGATCCGCTGAAGCTGCCCCTTGATACTATGACAGGAGCGCTTTCGGCATATATAAGTGATCCGTTCAACAGCGGAAAGTTCCAGCCTATGGGAGCAAACATGGGCATTTTGCCTGATATCGGAGTAAGGATCCGAGATAAAAAAGAAAAATACGGAGTTTATGCGAACCGTGCAATAGAATCGCTCAGAAAATGTCTTTACAATGAGAATGCAGAGTCGGATTCTGAAACATGAAATGGAGATGATCGTTTGTGAAGGTGATAGTTGACGCTTTCGGGGGAGATAACGCTCCCCTTGAGGTTTTAAAAGGATGCGCAAGAGCTGTTTCGGAGCTTGGAGTTAATATCATACTTACGGGAAGCAGTGAAAAAATTAAAAGGTGTGCCGCCGATAACGGAATAAGTCTCAGCGGTATTGAAATTGAGCATACAGATGATGTTTTTGATATACATGAAGAACCAAAGGAAATAACACGTTCCGGTAAAAATACTTCAATGGCACTTGGTCTCCGTCTGCTTGCAGAGGGAAAAGGCGACGCATTTGTTTCAGCCGGAAGCACTGGAGCGCTTGTTATGGGAGCAACCTTTATCGTCAAGCGTATCAAAGGCATTAAACGTATAGCTCCGTCGCCGGTAATGCCGGCAGACAAGGGCAATTTTGTACTGGTCGATGCCGGAGCAAATACTGAATGCCGTCCGGAAATGCTGGTTCAGTTTGCCGTTATGGGCAGCGCATATATGGAAAAGGTTATGGGAATAATGAAACCAAAGGTAGCTCTTCTGAATATCGGCGCAGAGGACACAAAGGGACGTGAACTTGAGACAGAGTCGTATAAGCTTCTTAAAGAATCCGGACTTAATTTCGTTGGAAATATTGAAGCAAGGGATATTCCTAAGGGCGAGGTTCAGGTCGTTGTTACCGACGGATTTACCGGCAATATCGCTCTGAAGCTTTACGAGGGAATGGGTTCTTTCTTTGGTAAAAAAATGAAATGGATATTCTCGGGAATAGGTAAAATAGGAGCAGTTTTCTCGCTTGGAAAAATCAAGGCTCTGCGTAAACAGATGGATTATAAAGAGGTTGGCGGTTCAGCTCTTCTCGGAGTGAAAAAAACGGTTATAAAGGCGCATGGAAGCTCGGACGCTACGGCATTTTTCAATGCTGTAAGGCAGGCGAAAAAATGTGTTGAAAGTAATGTTACAGGCGAGATAGAAAGCTATGTATCAAATATTGCCGCTGCCGGAAAGGAATGACTATAATGGATAAAATTGAAGAATTGGAAAAAACGATCGGCTATAAATTTAAAAACAAGAATCTCATACAGCAGGCTCTTTCACACTCTTCATATGCTAATGAACGCAAACAGCCGAACGGAAGCAACGAAAGACTTGAATTTCTCGGCGACAGTGTTTTGTCGATAGTCGTATCTGATTTTTTATACAAAAATCTTAACGTTGCAGAGGGTGAGCTTACAAAAATGAGAGCGTCGCTTGTCTGTGAAAAATCGCTTCATATTTTTGCAAAGCAGATAAATCTTGGGGATTATCTTCATCTTGGAAAAGGTGAGGAAAATACCGGAGGAAGAGAAAGACCTTCTATTCTTGCTGACGCTTTTGAAGCGGTGATCGCAGCAATTTATCTTGACGGCGGATTGGATGCCGCAGCGAAGCAGATCCTTCATTTCATGCCTGAGGATATTCACCATTTTGTAAAACCGGCATTCAGCGATTTTAAAACGGTTTTGCAGGAGATAGTTCAGAAAAATCCCGAGGAAAAGGTTGAATATGTCCTCATCGGCGAGGAAGGTCCGGATCATAACAAGCGTTTTGTAGTTGAAGTATGCCTCAATTCGCAGGTAATAGGAAAGGGCAGCGGCAAAAGCAAAAAGGAAGCCGAACAGCTCGCCGCAAAAGAAGCTCTGGAGCTTATGGGATATGAAGCACAGTAATATTTCGATTTTCGTGCCGCATATAGGATGTCCGAATATGTGCAGCTTCTGCAATCAGCACACTATAAGCGGAGCACAGAGCGCTCCGACGGCAGAAGAGGTTCATGATATATGTGAAAAAGCTTTTGGAGAGATAAAATCTCCTGCCGATACGGAAATATCCTTTTTCGGCGGAAGCTTTACGGCAATTCCGAGGGGATATATGCTTGAGCTGCTTGAAGCGGTTCAAGATTTTATCGGTGAAGGAAAGTTCAGGGGAATCCGCATTTCAACTCGTCCGGACTGCATAGACCGACCGATTCTGGAGCTTCTTAAAAGATATGGAGTTACGTCGATAGAGCTTGGGGCGCAGTCTATGAGCGATAATGTTCTTGCTGCAAACGACAGAGGTCATACGGCTCAGGACGTTGTAAATGCGAGCGGACTTATCCGTGAATATGGATTTGAGCTTGGACTTCAGATGATGATAGGTCTTTATAAAAGTACCGGCGATGACGAGCTTGAAACCGTACGCAGAATTATAGAAATACACCCTGATACCGTAAGGATATATCCGGTTGTTATACTTAAAGGAACAAAGCTTGCGGAGCTTTATCAGTCGGGCGAATATGAATTCTTTGACGGAGCAGGCTGCGGAGACTGCTTTGAGGATGCGGTCGCTTTAGCTGCCGGAGCTATGGAAGAGTTTGAAGAGAATAATATTAAAGTTATCAAGGTCGGACTTCATGCAAGCGAGTTTGTTGAAAACGATATGATCGGAGGATTTTATCATCCCGCTTTCCGTGAGCTTTGCGAAAGTCTGATATATCAAAACAGAATGTACAGTGAAATATTAAAAGCGGTTGGTTTGTTTTATCCGCAGAAATATGATGAAAAAAAAGTATCGGAAAAGCTTGCTAAGCTTTGCGGAGAGTATATTTTTGCTGTTAATCCAAAGTGTATCAGCAAGGCGCTCGGACATAAAAAATCAAATTATAATGAATTTAAAAGTCAGGGTATTACTATAAAGGTCATCGGAGATGAGAACGTTCCGAAATATAAATGCGAACTGAGGAGGTGAATAAATGTATCTTAAATCATTGGAAATACAGGGCTTTAAGTCTTTTCCGGATAAAATAAGCCTGACCTTTGACAAGGGTCTTACGGCAGTTGTCGGACCGAACGGCAGCGGAAAAAGTAATATCGGCGATTCGGTTCGCTGGGTTCTTGGGGAACAGTCTACCAAAACGCTCAGAGGAAATAAAATGGAGGACGTTATTTTTTCCGGTACTGTTGCGAGAAAGCCTATGGGATTTGCCGCTGTTACGCTGAATATTGATAATTCCGATAAAACTCTTTCCGATATGGACGATGAGGTTGCTGTCACGAGAAAGCTTTATCGGAGCGGTGAAAGCGAATATCTGATAAACGGCAGACAATGCCGATTAAAGGATATAAACGAACTTTTTATGGATACCGGTCTTGGACGTGACGGATATTCCATAATCGGACAGGGCAGGATTGCTGAGATTGTCGGTGCAAAAAGCAACGAGCGGCGTGATATTTTTGAAGAAGCCGCAGGAATCTCGAAATTCCGCTATAAGAAGCTTGAAGCGGAACGAAAACTTACATCTGCTCAGGAAAATCTTTTGCGCCTTAACGATATTCTTTCAGAGCTTGAGGGACGTGTTGAACCGCTCAGAATCCAGTCTCAGAAAGCGGAGAAATTTATAAAGCTTGCCGAACAGCGTAAAAAACTCGAAATATCAGTCTGGGTGAGTCGTCTTGAAGAGCTTAAGTCTAAAACGGAAGAGCTTGATGAAAAGATTCTGGTCAGCAGAAACGAATATGAAAATATTGAAAACGACATTCGCCGTGAGGAGGAAAAAATCAGCGGCGGTTATCGTAAAATGCAGGAAAGCACTGTAAAATCCGATGAGCTGAGAAGAAAAATGCTTGAAGAAGAGCAGGAAGCTTCCGAAATGAAATCAGGTATCGCCGTTCTTGAGAACGATATAAAGCACTGCGAAGAAGCTATAAGATCAGCGAAAAGAAATATTGAGGAATCCGGCAAAAACAAAAAGGCTCTTATTTCAAAAAAGGCTGAAACAGCGAAGAAAATTGCGGAGCTTGAAAAAAAGAGAGAAGAGCTTGAAAAGGAAATTTTCAGTGTTACAGAAAGCTTTGAAAATGCAGAGGAAGAAAGCTCACGTCTCGGAGAAAGCGTTGAAAATGCAGGAAGTGAGATAAATAATCTTTACATAAAACAGAGCGAATATCGTTTTGCTATAGAGTCCTCACGTTCGTCCATAAAGGACGAAGAAAAGCGTCTTTCCGAGATTCTTGGCAATAACAGTGATTTCGGCAGAAAAATTGAAGAATACCGCAGCATTCTTGCTGAAAACGAGAAAGAATCCGAAAAAAATCTTGACAAGACCAATGAAATAAAAAACAGGCTTGCAGGACTTGAAAAACTTTGCAAATCACGCAGGGATGCGTTTGAAGAGGCAAAAAACGAGTTTGAAAGAAGTCTTTACGAGCTTAAAGAAAAACAGCAGAGAAGAAAAATTTTAACCGATCTTGAGAATAATATGGACGGTTTTGCTGGAAGCGTAAAGCAGATACTTAAAGCTTCTAGACAAGGCAGAATCGGCGGAATTTTCGGAACCGTTGCTCAGAATATCGGAGTAAAACCGGAATACGCAGTCGCCGTTGAAACGGCTCTCGGCGGAGCAATGCAGAATATTATCGTTGAAAATGAAGATATCGCAAAGCGCTGTATCCGCTATCTCAAAGAACAGAAAGGCGGACGTGCGACTTTTTTGCCGCTTACCTCCGTTAAGGGACGTGAGCTTTATGAGCAGGGACTCGAAAACTGCGAGGGTTATATCAGCAGCGCAAGCCGTATAGTTTCCTATGACGCTAAATTCAGCGGAGTAATATCCTCTCTTCTTGGACGTATCGTTGTTGCGGAGGATATTGATTCTGCAACGGTCATTGCAAAAAAATACGGCTATAAATTTAAAATAGTTACGCTTGACGGACAGGTGATTAATGCCGGAGGTTCGTTTACAGGAGGCTCGGCTCAGCGTTCCGGAGGAATTATCACCAGAAAAAATGAAATAGATACTCTTGATGCTGAAATTGAAGTTCTTACCAAGAAGCGTGACGCTTTAAAAGAAAAAGCTGAAAAACTTCGTGCAGAATCAGAGAAACGGCGTTATGATTCTGAAGCGGCAAAAGAAGAGCTTTCACAGCTCGAAGTCGATTTGGTCAGAATAAATGCGGAAACATCGAGTCTTAAATCTTTGATTGAGCAGATGAATGTTCAGTCTGAAAATTCGGGAAAGCTTGCAGCCGATGCCGAGCAGAAAATAAAGACGGCTCAGAGCAGTATTGCTGAAACTGAAAAAGCTCTTTCCGATATTGACGGGCAGATACGTATTGCGGAAGAAAAGCTTGCTCAGGGACAGGGAATCCGTGAAAAGCTTCGTCTTGAAAGAGCGGAGCTTGCTGAAAAGCTTTCACAGCTTAAAATAAAACGGATAGAGCTTTCAAAGGATATTCAGGCGCACGAGCTTGATTTGCAGCGTTTGGATGAAAATATAGAAGCCTCCGGACAGAGCGTGAATCAGCTGGAACATGAGATATCTCAGCAGAATGACGTCATTTTGCAGAAAAAAACTGAAATCGAAAGCCTTAATGAACAGCTTTCAGGCTTTAAGGATAATACATCCGGCTATCTTGAACAGATCCAGCGTTATCAGGCTATGCACACTGAGCAAAGCAGACTTGTAAATGAGCTGACAAAAGGTCTTAAACAGTTTAATGAGACGAAAGAAAAAATTTCTGCTGCCGTAACGAGACTGGAGGAACGCCGTGAGGCTTTGTGCCGTGATAACGATTCAATCATCAGACAGCTTCTTGAAGTCTATGAGCTTACTCGTTCGGAAGCGATTCAAATTGCTGATAAGATCGACGATATGGTAATCGCTCAGAAAGAACTTGCCGAGGTCAAGAATAAGATACGAGGTCTCGGAAACGTAAACGTTGAGGCTATTGAAGAATATAAGGAAGTTTCTGAAAGATACAGATTCATGTCTGAGCAGATAGATGATGTAAGAAAATCCAAGGCAGAGCTTGAAAAAATCATAAGCGGACTTACCGAAGAAATGTGCAGGATATTCTCGGAAAGCTTCGCTGTTATTAATTCTAATTTCAAGGAGATCTTTGTCGAGCTTTTCGGTGGAGGCAATGCCGAACTTATTCTTACAGATCCTGAAAATGTACTTGAATCCGGAATCGAAATAAGCGTTGCGCCGCCGGGAAAGGTTATAAAAAATCTTATATCCCTTTCCGGAGGAGAGCAGTCTTTTGTAGCTATTGCAATTTATTTTTCTATTCTGAAGTTAAGACCTGCACCGTTTTGTATCCTTGATGAAATAGATGCGGCTCTTGACGAGGTTAATGTAAGAAAATATGCGCAGTATCTGAAAAAATTCACGGATACAACGCAGTTTGTCCTTGTTACTCACAGAAGAAGCGCAATGGAGGAAGCCAACGTCCTTTATGGCGTAACTATGCAGGAGGACGGAATTTCTAAGCTTTTGAAAATGGAACAGGTCGATTTTCAGGAGGATGCAGAATAATAAGCAAGTATCGTCTGTTGGAACAGATTATAGAGTATAAAGCCGTTTAACGGCAGATTGGAAGTATTTTATGGGAATTATTGTAAAAATTGCGGCAGGTTTGAAGAAAACCAAGGATAATTTTCTCGGAAGATTGAAAAAAATATTCAATTCATTCACCAAAATTGATGAAGAGCTTTTTGAAGAGCTTGAAGAAGCTATGATAATGAGCGATATCGGAGTTGAAACATCAGAGGAGATATGCGATCGTCTCCGCAAGATGATAAAGGAAAGGGGAATTACCGATCCGAATGAGATAATGGAGCTTATTCAGGAAATTATCGGCGATATGATGGGTGACGATACGGGACTTGATCTCACTCAGTCACCTGCGGTTATCATGGTTATCGGAGTAAACGGAGCAGGAAAAACAACGACTATCGGCAAGCTTTGTTATCAGTTCAAAAAGGAGAAGAAAAAGGTTCTTGTTGCCGCAGCGGATACTTTCCGTGCGGCAGCGATAGATCAGCTCGAGGTCTGGACTGAAAGAGCGGGAGTTGATATTGTAAAACACGCTGAAGGCTCTGATCCGGGAGCGGTAGTTTACGACGCTCTTGAAGCGGCAAAGGCAAGAAACTGCGATGTTGTTATCATCGACACTGCCGGACGTCTGCACAACAAAAAGAATCTCATGGATGAGCTTGCGAAGATAAACAGAATTATCGACAATAAAGCCGGAGACTGTTCAAGAGAGGTTCTGCTGGTTCTTGACGCTACGACGGGACAGAATGCCGTTAATCAGGCAAAGCTTTTCAGCGAAACAGCTCCGATAACGGGTATTGTTCTTACGAAGCTTGACGGAACAGCTAAGGGCGGAATAGTTATTTCAATTAAAAATGAACTCGGAATCCCTGTTAAGCTTATCGGAGTTGGAGAGAAAATCGACGATCTGCAACCGTTTGACAGCCGCAGCTTTGTTCAGGCATTATTCAGCGACGCTGATTTTGAGGAGGATGACGAAGCCGAAGAAGAAACTGAGCTTTCCGAATCCAATGAAGAGTCTGAGGAAGAAGCGGTTACGGAGGAGATTTCCCTTGATGATGAAAATGAGATTGAGAACGAATCTGTATCTGAAATCGAAGAGGCTGAAATTGAAGAATCAGAAGAAATCAATACCGAGGACGAAGCTTCTGATGAAGAAAACGAAGAGGCAGACCTTGCCGAGGCGGAAAAGGCTGTATATGAGTATTTCGGAGGTAAGGATAACGTCGAGATAGTTGACGAAGATTCGGAAGATACTGAGGAAAGTCTTGACACCGAGGATAAAAACGGCGAGTCTGAGACTGAAGAGAACGAGGAAGCAAATGAATCCGGCGAATCCGATGCAATCGAATCCGAAGAAGCTCCTGCGGAGGAAGCTGAACCTGAAAAGAAGAAAAAACGTGGATTCTTCAGTCGAATTTTCGGCAGAAAGGATGAAGAAGATGATTGAAAAGCTGGTAATGGCAACAAATAATGCAAATAAGCTGAGAGAAGCAAGAGAAATTCTTGCTCCGCTCGGAATAGAGGTTCTCTCGCAGAAAGATGTCGGGGCGGATGTTGAAGCTGATGAATGCGGCGATACTTTCGAGGAAAACGCCGTTATAAAAGCTCAGGCGATCTATGATATAATTGGATTGCCCGTTATTGCGGATGACAGCGGACTCTGCGTTGACGCTCTTGACGGCAGACCGGGAGTTCATTCAGCTCGTTATGCTCCGAAAGGAAAAGAGTGTGCAAAGCTTCTGGAAGAGATGAAAAATGTTCCAGAAGAGGAAAGAACGGCTCGTTTTGAGTGCTGGATAGTTTTCATGGATTATGAGGGAATTTCAGTTGTAAGCGGAAGCTGCGGCGGAAAAATCGGTTTTGAACAGCGTGGAAAAAACGGATTCGGGTATGATCCGATATTCGTTTACGGTGATAAAACCCTTGCAGAGATGAATCCGGATGAAAAAAATGCTATCAGCCACAGAGGAGCTGCTTTAAGAGAGCTTTATAAATTTTTGAAAGAAAGATACGGTGATTAAAATGCTGACAAGTAAACAAAGAGCGTACCTCAGAGGAATTGCTTCTACATATGAAACTATTTTCCAGATAGGAAAGGGCGGAGTTACCGAAATTATGTGCAGAGATATCGGAGAGGCTCTCCGCAAGCGTGAGCTTATCAAGCTGAGAGTTCTTGATAATTCCGGATATACCGCAAGAGAAGCTGCCGATGAAATTGCAGAAGCAACAGGAGCTGACGTAGTTCAGGTTATAGGTTCAAAATTCGTACTGTTCAAGAGAAATCCCAAAGAACCGGTTATTGATATAAAGCTTTAAGAGGGCAGTTCAATGAAGGTTGTTATTGTTAACGGTCAGAATCACAGGGGATCGACTTATCATTCAGGAAGAATGATCGCAGATAAGCTTGCAGACGAAAACGATATAAAAGAATTTTTTCTGCCAAGAGATTTCTCTGATTTTTGCTGCGGCTGTACAAAATGCTTTGAAACTGATGAGAAAAAATGTCCTCACTATGAGAAACTCAAACCAATAACGGACGCCGTGGACGATGCGGATGTTATTATTCTTACGTCGCCGGTTTATGTTTATCATTGTACAGGTTCAATGAAAGCGTGGCTCGATCATTATGGCTGGAGATGGCTTGTTCATCGTCCGGAAGAGAAAATGTTCTCAAAGCAGGCTGTAGTTGTTTCAACTGCGGCAGGCGCAGGAATGAAATCAACCAATAAAGATATGAAGGATAGTCTTTCATTCTGGGGCATTCCAAAGATCTATTCGCTTGGTATCGCTGTAATGGCAACGTCATGGAGCGAGGTCAAACCGTCTGTGAAAGCGAAAATCGAAAGGAAAGCAGATTACATTGCTGCTAAGATAAAATCTTCCGCAATAAAGC
>ENA-UOJL01002185-UOJL01002185.1-human-gut-metagenome-genome-assembly--contig:-P47-NODE-2185-length-17043-cov-9.423652_pt1 | contig 17043 bp, 15 predicted proteins | sample MGYA00242347_ERZ723894 | MGnify/ENA metagenome assembly ERZ723894
CATGCAGATGACTTCGCTCTAGCGACAAGCTAAAACAAAGTCATCTACAACGGTAGGCCGCAAAGCATGTGGACATGGGTGCCCGCGACACTGAGCCTGACCGCCTGATTAGGCGTTGAGCGGTGTGCCGCAGTTCGGGCAGAAGTTGGTTTGTCCGTTCAATGGCTGACCGCATTTGGGGCAGTTGTTTGTTATTGCCGGCTGGGGGATAGGGGCTGGGACAGGTGAGGTCGCAGGCATCGGCACAGTGTTCGTCGCCGGCGCTGCTGGCGCAGGAGCCTGTTGTTTGACTGCCGAGGTGAACAGTCTGACGACACGTGGCGGAATATTGTCCACCGGCAGCAGGCTCAGGGATTGGATTTCCGCAACCAACTGTCCAGGCGTCACGACACGAACATTGCCCGGCCAGACGGCTTCGCTGACATCCGGGTTGCCGTTATGTCCGCCCGGTACCATGCAGACCATCCATTGGGCCGCCACGTGATAGGTTTCGAGCGTGGACGCCCAATTATCGCGTTGGGTTGCCATGTTCTCGCTCATCTTGACCACGGGTGTTCCGTCCGAGCCTTTGATGAGGGCTCGACGGCTGATGCTCATGCGCACCAGGTTTCGTGGATCCAGATTCACGTATTTGGTGTCGCTGCCACCCTTGTAGTTCTTCGCGTCCACGAACCAGGCATGCACCTGCTGTTGCGGGTCTATGCCGACCAGCACGCAGTCGATGTCCGCGTTGATGGGCTGGCGGTTCTCGTTGAGCCCGTACAGGGACCAGAAGGAGATGACGTTGAGCCGCATGTAGGCGATGATTCTGGCCAATGCGGATTCGCCCTGCTGGCCGGCCTGTACGGCCGTGTTTCCGAAAGCGGAATAGTCCAAGCCGGAACCCGGATCACCGTACAGTTTCCCGAGCTGGCGTTCCTGTTGCAGGTTCGCGTTGAGACTGGCCTCATACAACGGGTCGGGGGAGCCGCCGTTGTCGTGGTCTATCACGAACCAGCCATAATAGGAGTCCTCGTTGCTCATGGCGGCCACCAGCCCGTATCGGGGTGCAAGACGATTCAGCTCCGTCTGCGTGTCCATAATGAGGGAATTGCTTGTCGGCTGTGGTTCGCCATCGTCATGACTCAGGATGCCGCGCAAAACGGCACCTCCGATAAGCGCGATAACCACACCTATCATGAGCTGGACGAACCCCAGTCCATTCGTCGCAGTCGATTCACCAGTACCGGCGAATGGCCGTATCGCATAATCAATACCCAGCGACATGACGATCGCGGATATTAATCCCCCCACGCCCGTATAGATTCTGTCCCGCATGGTCTTGCAGAAAACCACGCGGAATATCACTGCACTGATGCCTACCATCATGGCGATGATTCCGATACCATTGAGGTCTTGCAGGAACGGGTCCAGATGTCCCATGATTTATCTCTCCTCAGCTATGCAATGGCTGGCTATATTCCAAAATCCGACGGTAGTCCTCCAAAAGGAATACCGTGACATCCATCTCACAGGACATCTGATAGATCTCGCCATCATATTCCCGTTCGGCCTGCACATAGTCCGCCGGGTCGATCAGAAACATGGCGGTTTCACGGCGCACACGCCATTCGGCATGGCTTTTCCCGTATTCCGCATGCGAATCATCGGCGTGCAGCCAGTGGAACAGTTCATGGGTGAGAGAGCATCGTTTCTGCACGTCGGTCATGTGCTCGTCGATGATTATGGTCTGGATAGCCTCACAGTAGAGGCCTGAAGTGTCGTCATCAAGTGTAGCTTCGATGACGTGGACTGGCTGGGTTTCCACGGCATCGAGCATCTGTTCATAGGTCATGCCACGGTTGATGGGCATGTGGCGGTCGAATGGTGCGGCCGTCAGCACGGTTGAATATCCTCCTATCGAATCGGTTCGAGAAGAGGATGTTCTGACAGAACGGTATAGCCTATTACGCCCAGGGCAAGCAGCCGTCACTAGCGGCCGTCACCGCCTTCCATTTCCGCGAGCTTATGCGGATCCTTGTTCGCCGCCAGGGACACGTCGCCCCTACGTAGTTTCTCCAAAACGATCCGCTTACGCTCTTCATCGGATAGAGACGAGGGTTTAACCGAACGTGCACGAGGAACAGGACCCGTGCCTCTCTTATCGGAGGTAACGCCCGTATCGACTGATGTGTCATGGGGAAGTCCGGAGACCGGAATGGAAGAGGATGGCCCATCAATAATCTGAACGACGTTGTCCCCATCCATGATGGCTACGAACTGACGGGCAAGCAGCCCGGGCCCGTTTTCCTCGGCAGCTCGTTTTCGGGCTAGGTTTCCGATCAATTCGATGGCATTGTCAAAATCAATGAGAGGTGCAATGGCATCAAGGTCATCCATCGTCCATGCAGCTTTTCCGCGCAATCGGACGGATACGTAGGATTGGCTCGTCTTCTCGCCCAAGGCCGAAGCAATCTGCTTTTGGGTCAGACTCTTTGCCCGCCGACGTTCTTCAACGAACTCCGCTATGAGCTTGGTGCTTTCCCCGGTCTTCTTAAGTCTGTCATTCCGTACCATGTTGTCATTCTATCTCTTGAGAGAACTTTTTTCATGCTATAAAACACGCCGTATCTCCATAGAGATTGACACCATTCCAATCAACCCCTAATATCTCCCATGAGATACGAAAGGTTTTTATCACATGTCATCAAACGAAATCATCTCCCAAGCGATTCTTGCTCGCATGGCAACCCAGAACTACCAGGTGAAACAACTCGCCAAAGATCTAGGAACCACGCGAGAGGCAACGGGCCGCAGACTCAACCAGCACACCATATGGGACAGCAACGAACTCGACATCGTAGGCAAGGCACTGGGGCTAACGGACATGTTCGGCCTCTGCGATTATGCAAGAGCCCTCGCCGAGATGAACAAGAACGTTCCCCTATCCAAGACCGTCTGACCGGGTTCTTCGGAAGAAAAGAGAGCCATGCGCATCAGGAGCATCAAGCCGGAGTTCTGGCGCAGCCGGGATATAGCGAATCTCAATTGGGACGCCAGACTGGTTTTCATAGGTCTATGGAGTTACGTGGATGATAACGGGGTAGGCAAGGATATCGACTACGACATCATCGGAGACCTGTTCGCGGCTGATCTCATCAAAGATCCTCGCGAGACTGTCGCGAGAGTGTCGCGAGCCCTCGCGAGTCTTTCTGAAGCTGGATTGATATATCGCTACGAGTTCGACGGCACCCCATATCTGGAGATTGCGACATGGTCAAGGCACCAGAGAATCGATAAGCCAGGCAAGCCGAGGTATCCGTCTCATAAGATGGCAGAACCCAATGATTCCAACGGTTCAGACCCAGATTCGCGAGACTGTCGCGAGAGTGTCGCGAGACCCCATCGAGATTTCCACGCCCGGAACAGGGGAACAGGGGAACAGGGGAACAGGGGAACAGAGGATATTTACTCCTCTCTATCCCCTCAAAATCCAGAATCGGAGAAAAACGAAAAATCGGCGGACAAGTCCGCCTCAGAGCTTGAAAACGAGAATGCTTCTTTCGAAGCTTCTCGGAGTTCCAGCAGGGTCGAGGAAACCTCTCCGGTTCAGAAGAAACCTTCCGCGGTTTCTTCGAAGAAGAGAAAAGTTCCGAAAAAAGAGAAGAAGCCCGCAAGCCGTCAGACCGCATTGGCTCCCGACTGGAAGCCCTCGCCCGAGCTGCGCATCGCCACGGCCAAGGCGGGGGTCAACCTGATCCGCGAAGTCACCCTGTTCGTCGCCTACTACACGCAGGAGAAACCCGAATACCGCAGCGCCAACTGGGATATCACCTACAGGCGTTGGCTCGAACGGGACATTCAAAACCTGAAAATGGGGCGCGACCCCAACAACATCGCGCTACACCCGGAGAACCTACCGGTGAACGGCAGGCTGCCGAAGAGCGTGCTGAACGACATGCATAACGAGGAACTACAGGCGCGGGCCGCCGCCTGGGATGAAGCCCATCCGCGAGAGGAGGAATTCGATGAACTTTAACGAAGCTCTGCAGGTGCTGCGCCGCATCAACGTACATCACGGGAACGCGCCAATCAGCGACGCGCAGGCCCAATGCTTCTACGAGGAGCTGTCCAGATCGGTGTCGTTCGACGAGGCCAACGCCGCGGTACGGGAATTCTACGCATTGCATCCTCACGGCGAATGGATGACGGTGGGGGATATCAACCTCGCCGTGAGAAGGAAACGACGGCAGTCGATGCCATCGGAGGCGACCATCACCCGGCTGATGGAGGAGAACCAGATTTCCGACCCCGACGAGATGTGGCAGTTCCGACGCTCTCTGCTCAAATCATTGGGCCGTGGCCGTCCCGCCACGCAGGCGGTGCAGCGTGCGTTGGAATTGTCCCGTCACCCGATGCTGGGCGGCCCGAGGGACGGGGCGACGAAAAGCCTGCCGCAGACACGGCCGGGGGGAAACCCCGATCCACGCGATCCGGCCCCGGTCACGACCGTCGTCCAAAGCATCATCGGCGGACTCTCGGCTCGGCCGCATCGGGCGGAATAGCCCCCCGGACATCGCAAGAACATCGAATCAAAAAAACGCCATCAGAAAAAACCGATTGGAGAAAAAACAAATGGCAGACATCACCACACAAACAATCCGAGACACCTTCTTGGACAACCTTCCCGAAAACGTGACGCGCGAGGAGGGGGAGGAGTTCTGGAACGCATGGCTGGACAGGCAGCGCGAAGGGCATGAACCGGACATGCCGACACCTCCGGTCGGATTCCAGTACGCACCGGGCGAAGTGGACGAATTCGACTACGGCGAACCGGACTTGGAAGACGAGCAGCTGACTGAGGACCAGAAGCGAGACATGCTGGGACTGGTGCATGATTATGCGATGAACACGTCGGAACTGGCACGCACCATGCTGGACTGCCAGCATTTCGACGACCCGCAGGTCCGGGAGCTCGTACGTCAGACGTTCAAGGATCTCGAATGCGCCGGAAGCCACGTGTCTGATGCTTTGAAGCTGATGGGTTGGACCGCGGACGATGCGACGGTTGGCTGAAGTTTCTTCCGTTGCCGTCGATGCCGGGCCATGCGGCAACGGAAGAAAAACGGTTATTTTCAATAAAAAACCGGTTAATTACAAACCCTGAGGTTACAGTGGGAACTGTTTGAGAAAACTCAGGCAAGGAGAACCCTCGAAATGACCAAACGTAACAGCAGCGGTCTGCGCAATGCGGGCACCATCGCCACCGTCGCGGCATTGACCCTCGGCATGGCGGGGCCCGGCGTCATGACGGCCACCGCCGACGAAAACACCGCGAACGGCAACACCGGCACCAGCGCCGCCCAAGCCACGCAGGAAGTCAAATACACGACCACCGTGGCAGGCACGCCAGTCGACTTCACGAAGGACGGCAAAGGCGATTACACGGCAACCGTCCCCAAGGTCAAAGGCAAGTTCCAAAACCAGGTGATCGTGTCCGGCACAGACAAGTCCCAGATCACTCTGACCACCAGCCAGAAACCTACGGACGGGAAAATCAGCGGCCCCGTCGTCTACACCAGCGCCGCCGATTCCGCGCCCAAGTTCACGTTGACCGTCACGGATTATGAAATCGTCGACAAAATCGTCGACGACCAGCCGACCCAACCATGGAACGCCACCGTTGACGGCAAGAAGACATACCCCCTCGGCGTGAAAGGCGACACCGCATCCGCGGTCCTGGACCAAAGCGCCTCCTACCCGGGCGACATCACCGTCACCAACGGAGCAACCACCATCACGCTGACACCCGTCTACCAGAACGTCACCGTGGAATCCGGCGACAAGCTGGGCCAGCTGAACGTATCCGGCACCGCCGTCTACAAGCAGGCCGCCGACGCGACGAAGAACACTCCGGCATTCAACGTGACACTGCCGTTCGCCTACACCTCGGGCAACCCGGTGACCGTGGACGGCACCGAAACGGAACTCACCAAGTCTGATGACGGAAAATACCATGCGGATTACGCCGGTCCGACATTGGACGAATCCAACAAGCCCAGCACGGACACGGTGACCCTCACCGGCATCAAGACCACACTGCCCATCCAATGGGGCAAAGACGTGCAGGTTGTCGATAAGGGAACCGGCGACACCGCCAGCAAGTTCGTACGCCTCACCGGAACAGCTTCCGGCGAAGTCACCATCCAGGATGACGCCAGCAAGAAAAGCGTCACCGTGCCGGTGGAAGTGGATGTCACCGCGGATCGAGCCCAGGACAAGAGCTTTACCGGCCTGACCGTGACCCGCACCAACGCCAAAGGCGAAACCACCGTATACGACGGGGCCAAAGACTTCAATGCGAAATTCAACCCCAGCACCCATGAATACACGCTGACCCTACCGGCCGATGCGGTCGGCGACAGCTACACGCTGGGCCTCACCCACGGTGTCGACGCCCAGGCATCCAAGCCGACGCTCGCGCTCGGAGAGGGAGCCTCCCGCGTGCTCAAGGTGAACGTGAACGGAGCCGACTACACGGTTAACGTGAAATTCCAGCCGGCCGACCTGAAAGCAGATTCCCCTGCGAAACTCACCGGACTGTACGTGAACAAGACCGGCGAGAACACGAAGGGCCAGCTCATCGACAACTGGGATCCGAACCGGCTCGACTACGTGCTCGCACTGGGGGAGAAGGATCCAAGCCCGTATGTGCTGCCCGAAGCGCCTGACGGAGTCACCATCAAGGGCGGCAACATCACGCAGAACGCGCAATCCACCCGCCAGGAATGGATCGTCACCGACACCGCAACCGGCGTAAGCCGCACCTACAGCCTGACAGTGACCAGGCCGGTGAAAACCGCCGTCACCGAATTCAAGCCGGCAGACCCAGCGAAGCAGGATTCCACGGTGGACCCGGAAAGCCAGCAGGACACCAATCTTGCATCGCACGGCTACACCGGCAAGGACGGCAAATACGTCGTATCAGACAAGGGTTCCTACGAGATTCCCGAGGGTGGAACATTCGCCTATGAGCCGAAGAACGGGCAATCCGCGACCGTCACCGTCGCACATGAGGGCATGACCTACACGTACACGGTCAACGTGCTCGCGCCGGACGGTTCGACCTTCGCGCAACACACGTACACCGTCACCTACATCACGGCGGCCACGCACAAGGCGCAGCTCACAGGCATCCTCGTGGACGGTACGGCCGTCAAGGGCTTCGACCCGGCCAGACACGAGTACAACGCATCCGTGAACGATCCGGACGAATGGATGGTCTCCCCGCAGTACGACAAGGCAAGCGGCATGACCGTCAGCACCGAGAAGAAGGGTGCGGACGCCACCATTACTGTCACATCCGGTGACGGATTGGTCAAGACCACCTACAAGGTGCATGTCACCCGCAAACCATTCGGCGGCAACGGGAACAATGCGCTCGGACTCGCCTCCACGGGCGTCGGCGGCGGAACCGTAGCGTTCCTGTCGATGGCGTTGATGGCTATGGGAGCGGTTCTCGGACTCGTTGCACGTCGGCGCCAGCGCGGACGCAGCTTCTAATAGCAACGGCTTGCGACCTGATGCGGTCGCAAGCCTTCCATTATTTTTTCTGACTCGGCGTGAAATGTCGGGCAAAAAACAAGAAAAGGAAAGAACATGATGAAACAAAAACGGATTGTCGCCGTAGCGCTTGGCCTGGCCCTGTCCGTAAGCCCCATGATCGTGTTGCCCACCGCTTTCGCGGATCAGGTATCGGGGAACCCGTCCTCGTCGATTTCGGCCCGTTCGACGGCTCCGAATCCGCTCGACAAGTTCAGCACCGAAGAGAAGGCGTTCCTCAACAATCACAAGGACAAGATCGCATCCGCCCTGGGCATCGACGGGTTCGACCCATCCACCACCGACTATTACGGCGTCAAGGAATCGGCACTCGACACGGTCGCAGGCAAGATCCCCACCTCGAACACGGGACTGCTGAAGCCGATGGGCGCGCCGCTCGAGATCGACACGAACGCCACCGGCTGGCTCGTCGACGGAAAGATCGCGAAGGACAAGCCGTCCTCCGGCGACATGGCATACCGGGTCACGATCAAGGGCAAGAGCGGCGGCACCGTCGCATACACGCTGCACACCGCCTCACAGGATGCGAGCAGCAAAGCCGATCCGGGCGAGCTGAAGGGCGTGACCGCCACCGCCAATGGCACCGCCGTCACGGACTTCAATCCGGTGAAGGACGGCACATACACCGTGCCCGACGACGCGGAGGTGAAGATCGGCGACGTGCCCGACGGATGGAAGCTCGACCATAAGGCGGATTCGAAGACCGGCACGCTCACCTTCACCTGCACGAAGGATGATGTGACCGTCACCTGGACGTTCAAGTACGATGACGGAACCACCACGCCGAGCACCGGGGACAAGGCCGATCCAAGCGAACTGGCGGGGGTGACCGCCACGGCCGACGGGAAACCGGTCGACGGGTTCGCCCCGACGAAGACCGGCACATGGACCGTTCCCGACGGCGCGGAGGTGAAACTCTCCGGCCTGCCCGACGGTTGGGCGAGCTATAAGAATCTTGACGCGAAACCCGGCACCCTGTCCTACGACATCAAGAAGGGCGACGTCACCGTCGTCACGTGGACGTTCACATACGATTCCACGACCGATCCGGACAAGCCCGCCACGGGCGTGGACGCATTGAAGGGCGTGACCGCGACCGTCGACGGGAAACCGCTCCCGAGCTTCGACCCGACGAAATCCGGCACCTACAGGGTCGCCACGGGCGCCGAGGTGAAGATCTCGAACGTCCCGTCCGATTGGAAGCTTGACAAGACCGCATCCGATTCGAAGCTGGTGTTCGCCGCTTCCAAGGACGGCACGACCGTCACTTGGACGTTCGAATACCAAGGCAAGGATGATGGCGGAGCCACCACCAACCCTGGTGACAATGCCGGAAACAAAAGCCAGAACAACAATGACGGCACGACTTCCAAGCCGACGGTGAACGGCGCGAACCCGCTCGCCTCCACCGGCGTGGGAATCGGCTGGGTTGGCTGGCTCATCGGCATCCTCGCCATCATCGGCGGAGCATTGGGAATCACGGTCGCTGTCCGCAAGCCGAAGGGCAAGGCCACGGACGAGACCCCGGCCCCGGAAGCCGATGACAGCGAAGCGTCATCCGATCAGCCGCTAAACTCCTGACCTCCATCGAAGGTTTGGCAGGAGATGCAAACACCATCCCCTGCCAAACCCCACGTTGAATCTTGATGCCATGCGGGACCCTCCTGCAAACCGGCTCCTATAGCATGACATCAACAAGGGATGCCGAAAGGCATCCTTTTTTTTGAAGCGAAGATACGCCTCTTCGGAACATGGGACGTCCAGTCTCTTGGATCCGAAGTCCACGGGCTTCCTCAGCTTTCCGCAATCCTAAAGCTCGATGTCCTGGGCGAGCATGGTGGCCGCGTCGTTTTTGTGTTCGATCCACCATGCCGCGTCGTTCATGCGCAGCACCTGTTTGCGTAGTTCGGCGAACGCGTCACGATCCTCGATGCGCGCGTGGCGGGCGAGCACGTCGACCTGGCTGAGGGTGCGGCGGCGTATCGGCTCCGCGCGATCGCACTGGGATTTGGAGCCCCACAGTTCGCAGAACCCGTCGAGCCTGTTGCGCTGCCGGGACGCGATGCCGACGCAGGCGGGGCATGGCACCCGTTCCGCGTTCCTTACCCGCTGTTCGACGACCACGTATGGGCCGTCCACGTTGATCCGTTCCTGGTGTCCGCATGCGTGCGTGACGAATCTCCAAGCCATGTCCTACCGCCTTTCCGGAACAAAACCGAACCAATATTCGAACAAATGTTCTATTGAGGTGGGGACATGCGCCCTTGCGCCAGCCAACGAAAAAGCTACGACCGACGCGGGGCACGCCGCAGATCCGACCCGCATCTCGACTATGGAACAGGTAATTCGGGTATGTGAAATATGTGGTTGAAGTTTGATGACAACTTGTGGAATACGGGTGTATTCGAGTCGTTTCCGCATGAAATCAAGGGTTTCAGGGTATACTGGGGCTTCAGTTGATATTAGTTTTGGTATTACGGTAAGGGGCATGGCCTCTTGCTCTATGACCTTGGTTGACTGAAAGGCGGATGGCTGGCATGCCGATAGCCCTTGCAGACAAAATGGACATGCTGTTGCGAAAGGGGGATGGCACGGACACTCCTGAGAATGACAAGGTTGTTGAGTCAGCGACTAAGGATTTCATTGACGGATTCCTGCAGCGGTATCCGTCTAGGATTCTGGAAAGCCTGTTGCAGGACAAGACCACGAAACGTCATATCGTATGGGCCGATACGGAATATGAGCAGTATGGCGCTGGCTATGGCATGTATGACGAGATCACGCTCGAACGTATCACTGGTGAGCGTTCGGGTCTTGTCATGCCGCGCACGGAGAAAGATCAGGAAAGACAAACGGCGCGTACCCGCACTCATGCCGAGGTGTTCACTCCTTCATGGCTGTGTTGCCGGATGAATGACGATATTGATGAACAGTGGTTCGGGCGTCCCAACGTGTTCACCATCATGGACGGACACGCGTGGGCGGCAACCCCGACACTGGTGGAATTCGATGATATGGACTGGCGTGACTACGTGGACTGCCTGCGACTGGAGATCACCTGCGGCGAGGCGCCGTTCATCTGCTCACGCTACGACACGGTGACCGGCAGGCCGCTGCCGGTAGATGCGCGCATCGGGTTCCTTGACCGCAAGCTGCGCGTGGTATCGGAAAACACCGACGATTACATCATGTGGCGCAAGTACGCGTACCGAGCACTCGAAAGCACCTACGGGTTCGAGTATCAGGGAGACAACCTGCTCGTCGCCCGCATCAACGTGCTGGAGACCTTCGTCGAGCATATGCAGGCACGTTGGGGCAAGGAGCCCGATCTGAGCGAGATTCGTCATGCGGCCAACATCATCGCATGGAACCTCTGGCAGATGGACGGGCTCACAGACACGCCGCCAAGTGCCGCACCAATCAAGCAGATTGAACCGATGGACCTGTTCGACACCATTGATGAGCTGATCGAAGATAAGGCTAAGCCGTGCCTGATCTACGACTGGCGCAAGCGTCGCCCGCAAACATTCGCTTCATTGAAGAAAAACAATTGAAGAAGAACAAAGGAGTCACAGCATGAAGAAGTTCTACGCCATCATCGGCAATCCTCCATATCAGGAGGAGACTACACAGAAAGAGCCTACCAGCAATGGGCAAAAACCTGTGAAAAGCATTTTTAAGAGGGCGCTATTGCTGTTTTCGTGGGTGATGGTTCATTGTTGAACCGTTGTGGGAGTAAGAGAAGAGCGCTTCTTGGATAGGATGTTTGACGACCGGGAAGAACACAGCCGAAAAGCGTCTGATGAACGGCATGTTCGACCGTGAACGGTTTTCCGCACGTCGCCAATAGGGTCGTCGAACGGTTGGGGGCGTCGATGCCGTCGCCGTTCGACGGCCTGCATGCGATCGGCGTGGACGAGACCAGCTACAGGAAGGGCCACACGCACCTGACCGTCGTCGTCGACCATGAGCGCCTACGGGCAGCCAGCCCGGCCGACGCAGGCTCCTTCGGTTGGGCTGTTCTCGGCTTCTTCATTCCTCCGGTCGGGCTTATTCTGTGGATGATCCGGAAGAACGACCGTCCTGGCGATGCGGGCATGGCAGGCAAGACGCACTGGTTTCAACGATCATCAACGTCGTGCTCTTCATCCTATGGAGCGTGTTCGCAGGCACCCTATTCGCCGCATCCGGCTCCTACTAAAGAGACAAACCGAAACGACAGTCCCATAAAAGACGAGGGCGGCACATCCCATTCTCATGGGGATGCGTCGCCCTCGTCCCTGAAAAAAGGGGAAACGAACAGCGGAAGATCAGCTACAAGGAATCCACGTGCCGGGCTTACCGCTGGTGTCTCCCGATTCACACCAATTTTCGTATCCGTCGTCTCCACCGTTGCCGCCGCCTTGGGATGGCTGCTGCGGTTGTGTCGGCGGCTGGGGCGGCGTATAACCGCCTCCGGTCGAACCACCTGTGGACTGCTGTGGAGTGTACGTGTAGCCACCGCCCTGGGATTGCGTGTAGCCGCCGCCCGTGTATCCGGTGTAGCCTCCGGTTGTTCCGCCCGTGTAGGAGCCGCTGTTATCCGTCTGCGCTTGGGCAGCATTGTCGGCCGCCTGTTTCGCCTTCTCGGCCTCGGCATTCGCGTCCGCGTCCGACTTGGCTTTGATGGAGTCGTTGACCGCCTTCACCGCATCCGAGATCGTCTTCCCGTCCTTCGTCTTGATGGCGTGCTCCAATGCGGTGCGAGTCTTGTCGTCCTTCACCCTGCCCTTCGAATCATTCAGGATCTTGGTCGCGTCGGCGACGGTCTTGTCGAGTTTCGAACCGTTCACGGCATCCGCCCTGTTCGCGACCAGGTTCACGGTCTTCGCATATGCGGCCGCAAGACCGTCGATCTCCTTCGTCATCGCCTCGATATCGGCCCGACTGCCGGAGGGGCATTCCGGAACGGTCGTCTTCGTCTTCTCGGCGGCCTTCACCGTCGAAGCCAACATCCCGACCGTTTTCGCGTCCTTGACCTCCGAATCCTTGACCTTGACCGCGGTCTTCAAGGCGTTCGACTCCAGGTATTCCGTCAGCTTCTTCCGCGCCTTCACCGCCTTGTCGTATGAGGTGGCGCATTCCTCTGAAGCCGCCGTCAACTGATTATGGTTCCAATACAGGTATCCGCCGGTGCCGACAGCCGCCAAAACAACGACGGCAGTACCCCCCGCAATCAACGGAACCAGCCACTTCGGACGCTTACGATCCGGAGGCAGGGGGACTTCGAATTCCGTCACCGGCTCAACCGGCGGCGTGACGTTCATGTTCATAGGTTCTTCTTTCTCATTCATTTGTCTTTTTCCTTATACTATGTCGCTGACTGTCAGGCTGAACCGTGCCTCCAGTGCATGGTCGCCGATAAGCCTTGTTTCGTGGACAATTTCAGACTGCATCCAATGGTATGAGCTTGCAAGCGCAACGGTAAGGTGGCCGCTCACAAAAAATATCGGTCAATTTCAATGAAAAACCGGTTAATTACAAGATTTGACGTTATGGTAAAAACCGCAAGAGTCCAGTGAACATCACTGGCGACAAAATATCCTTCCTATCAGAGGAGACGATATGGGGAGAAACAACAATCCCACTCGCGGTTCCACAATCCGACATGTGGTTCGCACGATCGCGGCGGCCAGTGCGGCCGCCGCCACCTTGGTGGCGGGTATGCTCGTGGCGGGCACGGCGAACGCGGCCTCCATGCGCGATCCGTTTGAGCGCACCATCCAGAACGGCAACCCGGGCCTGTGGACGAACCTGGGCACGATCACGTTCAGCAACGGGAACAAATACGAGAACATGGAGCAGTCGCTCGGCGTGGTCGACAGGGTCAACGGGAGGAACACGTACTGCATCCAGGCCGATGTACTCTACACGGACACGCCGGAGGGCCCGTGGAGCGAGTGGACGGACGAGAATTCCAGACCGGACGCGCAGCGCCTCGCCTGGCTGACCGACAAGTACAACGGGAACAAGGACGACCTCACGCAGGCCGCGATCGCAGGCCTCATCCACCGGGAGCTCGACCCGATAGGCCCCGAATACCTGCAGAATGTCCAACGCCTCGGCTGGAAGGACGGCACCAGCTGGGCCACGTACGAGGCGAAGATGAACGAGTTGTGGAATGAGGCGGTCGCCAACACGCCCACCGACCTGAACATGGAATACCAGTACACCACCGGCAAACGCAAAGGCGTCGTGAACACCGGTATCCGGGATGGTGCGGGAGCATATATTGACGGAGTCCAATACACGGCCAAGCTGAACGGTCCGGCCGTGTTCGACCTGACCAAGACGGACACGGTCGAAGGCACCACAGACGGACAGGCAATTCATTTGTCATGGACCGCAACAGGCAATGGCAAGGTTACTTGGACCGTTCAGCATAAGGTCCCGAAGGCCAAAAGACTGGAATCCCCGAACCAGAACCTCATGAGATCCACCGATCCCGAGACCGTGTCGCAGAACATCCAGTTCGAGGTGCTGAACAACTTCAAGCCGACCATCGAATCCAACCAGACCGATCATCGCATCGAATACGGGCATGCGCCCGAAGATGATCTGACCTGGCATGTGGACCCGACGGGCGGCGACTGGATTGAAGGCGCGACCATCAAGAGCACCGGCACCCTCTACTACTTCGCTAAGAAGCCGGTCGAAGGCCGGACGACCGTCAAGGATGGGGTGAAGGCCGCGACCGCGACCGTCACCGGTGACAAGGATGGTGCCACCAATCATGTGGACGCCGCCTCCATCACCATGGACCCCGGTTTCGTGAAGGCCCACAAGGGAGCCACCCCGTCGAACCTGCCGGACACCGGCTGGTACACGTGGGTGTGGCAGATCACGCCCGACATGCAGGACGCCGACATGAGGCAGTTCCTGCCCGCGGACTACGACTGGTCCGACAACGTGCTGGAAGCGGAATCCACTCAGCATGTTCGCAACATGCAGCCGACCATCAAGTCGAGCGTGAGCGGCGCCTACAAGACCGACCAGAGCAAGGTGACCGGCGCCGACGGCACCGAACGGCCCGCCGTCCAGATCGGCTCCGCGGCCGCGTCCGACAAGACCGATGTCGTCTACCTTGAAAAGGGCAGCGTCATCCGCGACAAGGTCACGCTGGGCGTGACCGACGTGAACGGTGACGGCAAGACCGACACCCAGGACTGGCTGCACACCAAGGACGGTCAGGGCGAAGGCAAGGAAACGGAAGACAACCAGATCACGCTTACCGTGAATGGCGCCATCTACGGTGGCATGACCCGCGAACAGGCCGAACAGGCCCAGAAGGATACCGCCGCAGGCAAGACCGTCGAACTGCCCAAGCAGGCCGTGAAGCTCGCCACCGCGACGTTCACCACGAACAAGGCCGGCGACTACCTGATTTCCAGCAGTGACGAGGACAAGCCTGTCGCCCAATGGAAGGCCGAGGATGGTGTGGATCTGACGAACCTGCCATCCGGATACGCCACGTTCGTGTTCGACATCGCGAACAAGGATCAGGACACGGAAAGCCAGACCGGCATCGAACCGTCCAGGGACTATCCGTTCGCCAAGGATGTTCATGAGGCTCCGTTCACTGCGGATGAGACCGTCATGTTCCGCCTCACCCCGAAGCTCGACTCCACGGTGTCCAGCAAGGAAGTCAAGGCGGGGGAGACCACCATCGACAAGCTCGTCGTCGCCAAGACCAACGAAAAGGACGTGTGGCCCACCTACCCGGAGACCAACGTCACCGAAGGCGAGACCGCGAAGAGCACCCCGCTCAGCCTCGACTTCCACGGCGTCCTCTACAAGGTGAGTGACGACCCGTCCTCCGCGATCGAGGAAACCGACACCGTGCCCGAAAACGCGGTGAAGGTTCACGAGGCCGACATCAAGGACGTCACCAGGTTCGGCACCTACACGACCGACTCGTTCACCCTGACCGAATCGGGCACCTACGCCTGGCATTGGGTCATGACCCCGAGTCTGACCGGCGACCAGAACCATAATCCGCTCGCCGCCTTGGCTTGGCGTCAGCTCACCCACGGCAGGGTGCAGCACGCTTTCGGACTCGCATCCGAAATCGTGCGCGTCCAAGGCAGGAAGCCCGACGCGCCCAGGTGCGAGGTGTCCACCAAGAGCCAGGGCGAGGTCACGATGGAGAACGGCAGGGCCGACCTGCACGACGAGCTCCTGCTCAGGAACTGCGAGCAGGCAGCCAAGGCCGAATTCGAACTGTGGAAGCAGTCCAACGGCGACCAGTCGGGAGACGTGCTCATCACCGTCACCGGCAAGGTCGACGCCGTGGACGGCGCCCACTCGCCGACCGTGACCGTGCATGAAACCGGCACCTACTACTGGCGTGAGAAGGTGTACGACCAGACGGGCAAGCTTATCTCCTACGGTGACGCGCGCAAGTCGAACGAGACTGTGCTCGTCAAGGAGAAGGGTCTCGCCTCCACCGGTGTCGGCACCCCGATGCTCCTGTGGGCCGGGGTCCTCGCCGGAGCTGGTATCGCTCTCGCTCTGGCTGGTTCGAGGAAGCGTATCCGCCTGTAAGACGGTCACGCTGATCGGATAGAAACCTTGATGGGCTCATTCCGCCGTAGTGGAGTGAGCCCATCCTGCTAAAAGGGGTATGTCGGATTGGTGTCAGGTTTTTCTCCTCTGTCCTGATGCTTATCCGACATGCCTTTTCTTCGTATATGCTTGTTATACTGAATATGTTCACATAGAAAAAATAAGGAGACCAGGAACCCATGGCAGGAGAGCCGACACTCACACTCGTAGGCAATATCACCGCAAACCCCGAGCAGAGGGGAGATACGGTCACTTTCACCATCGCGCACAATACGCGTCGACGTGACCGTAACGGGCAGACAGTGGATGGGGATGCCGTATTCATGCGATGCGCAGCATTCGGAGACCTCGCCCAGAACATCATGCGCTCCTGCTATAAGGGCATGCGCGTGGTAGCCACCGGATACATGAAAACCAACAGCTGGACGGACAAGAACACCGGCCAACAGCGCAGCAATCTTGAAATGATCGTCACCGACCTTGGCCCCAGCCTCCGGTTCGGCGTCACGCAATTTCAGAAGACCAGCGGCCAACAGTCCAACGGCAACGGCTACCGGCAGAACAATTACGGCGGCGGATACCAGCAGCCGAACAACGGCTATCAGCAAGGCGCATACAACAACTACCAGCAGCAGGGTTACAGCCAACAGGCTCCCGCACAGACACCGGCGCAACCTGCAGCACCCTCACAGCCCGCAATGGATCCGTGGGCTACGACCACGCCAGCCAGCACGGATCCGAACGGCGACGGCACCGACCCGGAATTCTAAACGGTTCCGACATTGATGAGGTTTTAGCCCGCAAACCCGGTATTTCAATGCCGGGTTAGGGCGTACC
>ENA-UOJL01002187-UOJL01002187.1-human-gut-metagenome-genome-assembly--contig:-P47-NODE-2187-length-17033-cov-4.811992_pt1 | contig 17033 bp, 15 predicted proteins | sample MGYA00242347_ERZ723894 | MGnify/ENA metagenome assembly ERZ723894
CCGCCAGCCGCCATACCCCCTATTATAAGCCGGAAGGCCCTTCCAATTCAACCACCAACTGTCTTAGAACACCACTTTTCAGGAATTTGTAAGGTTTCCCCGTTTCCAGGCGGGGAATTTCGGGCGGTTGACAGCAAAACCAGCCAGGGATTATAATCGTACCAGTTTTTACGCAAGGAGGCGGGACCTATGGGACATATCGTGGGCCGGTTTGCTCCGACTCCCAGTGGGTATCTTCATCTGGGGAACCTTTTCTCTTCCCTGCTGGCCTGGCTTTCCGCCAAGTCCCAGGGAGGAATTGTGATCCTCCGCAATGAGGACCTGGACCGGGAACGGTCCCGTAAAGAATTTGTTCTGCAAGCCCAGCGGGATTTGGAACGCCTGGGCCTTTTCTGGGATCAAGGCGGGGACCGGCAAGGACCCCATGCCCCTTACGACCAAAGCCTGCGTTCTGAGTTTTACAAAACCCAGTTGGAAAAATTGGAAGCCCAAAAGCTGGTTTACCCCTGTTTTTGCACCAGGGCCCAGCTTCATGCCGCCAGCGCGCCACACGCCACCGACGGAGAACCAGTCTACGCCGGAACTTGCAGGAATCTCACACCGGAAGAAGTGGCAAAGCGGCAGAAAACACGTTCTCCCGCTTTGCGTCTGCGGGTCCCGGAAGAGACCATCCGCTTTACGGACCTGCATTATGGTCCTCAGGAGCAATATCTTCCCACCCAGTGCGGCGATTTTATTCTCCGCCGTTCCGACGGTGTTTACGCCTATCAATTGGCGGTGGTAGCCGATGACGCCGCTATGGGCGTGACCCAAGTGGTACGGGGCAGCGATCTGCTCTCTTCCACCCCACGGCAAATTTTACTCTACCGGCTGCTGGGATATGCCCCGCCGGAATTCGCCCACACGCCTTTGCTTCTGGCTCCCGGCGGAAGGCGTCTTTCCAAGCGGGATGGGGATCAAAGCCTTTCCGGGCTGCTCGCCAAAGGTCTCACCCCCGAGGACGTGGTGGGGCGGCTGGCGTTTTTGGCCGGGCTTCTGCCCAAACCGGAACCTGTCACGCCGGAAGATCTTCTCCCCCTGTTCTCCTGGGAAAAAGTTCCCCGCCAGGATGTGGTGATCCCGGAGGGGCTGTTTGAAAAACATTCCATCTATTGACAAAAAAGGACGGCGCGCTTTACTGCGTACCGTCCTTTGCTGTTTCTTTAGTTTTCCGCGATCACAGGCAGCCCTTCCAAATAGCGGCGCACCATGTCCAGCGCCTGGCTTGCGGCGCAGTGACGATGCCACTCCCGGCTCTTGGTCCGGCCAATGGGAGAACGCTTGGTCACCCAGGTGTGGTCCCCATCGCTGAGAGCAATGTAGATCAATCCCACAGGCTTTTCCGGGGTGCCCCCGTCGGGACCGGCAATTCCGGTGATGCCCACGCCGATATCGCTTCCGGAACGCCGCACGATCCCTTCCGCCATGGAACGGGCCGTCTCCTCGCTGACAGCCCCATATTTTTCAAGGGTCTCGTGGTCTACGGAAAGCAGCTCTTCTTTGGCTGCATTGGCGTAAGTGACGCAACCCATGTCAAACACAGCGGAGGAACCGGGCACATCGGTGATCCGTTTGGCCAGCAATCCGCCAGTGCAGGATTCCGCTGTGGCCAGCTTTTTCCCCTGCTGGGAAAGCTTCTGCACCACCAGCTCTTCCAAGCTTTCCACGTCCACGCTGTACACAAATTCGCCCAGCCTGTTCTTGATCTCCTGGATCAAGGGCTGGCACATTTTATCCGCTTCCTCTTCCGTGTGGGCTTTAGCGGTCACGCGCAGGTAGCATTCCCCCTCTTTGGCATAGGGCGCCAGAGTGGGATTTTCCCCATTCATCAGGTCGTCCATCATCTGGGCCACAGGCGCTTCCCCACGGCCGAAAATGTGGATGTTGTGGGACACGATCACCCATTCCTGGCCCTTTTTCAAATAGGGTACCGCGTAATTGTTCAGCATGGGTTCCAACTCTGAGGGAGGCCCGGGCAGCATAATGATGGTACATCCTGTCTCCGCCTGGAACGCGCATCCGGGAGCCGTACCGTTGTCGTTGCGGAACACGGTGCAGCCTTCCGGCAGCCAGGCTTGCTTTGCTTGGTTCTCGCTGACGTGCTTCTCGTTGAAATAGTTCTGAATCCGCTCCAGGCTCTCCTGGTGAAGCTTCAGCTTTTTCCCAGCACAAGCCGCAGTGGTCTCTTTGGTCAGGTCATCGGTGGTGGGCCCTAAGCCGCCTGTCATAATCAGCAGGTCGCTGCGGGAGATAGCTGTTTCCACCGCCAGCTTCAACCGTTCCACGTTGTCCCCCACCACGGCGGAATACAACAGGTTGATGCCCAGGGACGAAAGTGCGCGGGCCACTATAGTCGTATCTGTGTTCACCACCTGGCCCAAAAGCAACTCGGTGCCCACAGAAATGATTTCTGCGTTCATTGGTCGTACCTCCTATTCTGCAACACAAATTTCAACTGCCTTACGGCATGATCCATTCTGTTTCCAGCTTCTGCAAGGATTCCTCCAACAGTGCCTCCCCGTCAATAGCCTGTTCCCCGGACTCCACAAAATGGAGAATGGGCTTGGTGCGGGGATGCTTTGGCGTGAAAATGGTGCAGCAATCCTCGTAAGGCTCAATGGAAATATCATAGGTGTCGATCATATGAGCCACCTTCACGATCTCCGATTTATCCGACCCGATCAGGGGCCGGAACACAGGCATGGTAGCCACTGCGTCCGTACAGGCGATAGCCTGGATGGTTTGGCTGGCCACTTGCCCCAGACTTTCCCCGGTGATCATGGCCGAACAGCCTTCGTCCCGGGCAACCCGTTCCGCTGCCCGGAGCATAAACCGCCGAAGGATGACCGTGGAAAGCTCTTCCGGGCATTTATCCCGGATCTCTTCTTGAAGGTGGGTAAAATTCACGGTGACAAACTTGATGCGTCCGGCGTATTGGGCCACCTTTTTCAGCAGACGGGCCACTTTTTCATGGGCCAGCTCACTAGTATAAGGAGGGCTGGCAAAATGGACGGCCGTCAGCTCTACGCCACGCTTTGCCATCATCCAGGCAGCCACTGGGCTGTCCAAACCGCCGCTGATGAGAATGGCGGCCTTTCCTCCGGTGCCCACCGGGATTCCGCCGGCGCCAGGTTTGGTATCCGCGTGAACAAAGGCGTACCGCTCCCGCACTTCCACCCGAACCACCAGGTCGGGGTTATGCACGTCCACCTGCAAGTGGGGGAATTTTTCCAGCAAAAAGCCGCCCACCTCTGCGGAGATCTCCGGAGATTTGTAGGGGAACTTTTTATCGCTGCGCTTACACTCCACTTTGAAGGTAGAGATTTCTTCCAACTGGTCGGCCAGGTATTCCGCGGCCCGCTCCTGGATCTTCCCCAGGTCTTTTTCCGTTACGCCAGCTCTGGCATAGCCCACCACGCCGAACACTTTCGAAACCCGGTCCTCTGCCAGATCCATATCCGCTTCCTCGTTTTTCGGCTCCACATAAATGGTGGACTGGACTGAAGACACGGAAAATTCCCCGGCGCTTTGCAGGCGGCGGCGTATATTTTTCAAGAGAACGTCCTCAAAAGCCCGGCGATTAAGGCCCTTGAGCGCGATCTCCCCCAATTTCAATAAAATGACTTCTTGTGGCATAAGGTCAACTCCAAATTTAAAACTTTTACTTGCTCCGGGCCAAAGTATCCAGTCCGGCTTTCAGTCCATCCACCAGAGCTTCCACGTCCTCCGGGGTGCTGAAGCGGGAAAAGCTCACCCGCAGGGCGCTTTCCACCTGCTCCCGGGGCAGATCCATGGCCTCCAGCACATGGCTGGGTTTGGCTTTCCCACAAGCGGACCCGGAACTGACATACACGCCCCGTTCCGCCAAGAAATGGAGCATGGTCTCCCCCCGGACACGGCCCGCGGAGAAATTCAGCACATAGGGCAGGCCGTCCTCCGGAGAGTGGACGGTCACTTCCGGCATCTGGGCCAGCTTTTCCCGAAGCAGGGTATTGAGTTTCCCCACCTGCTCCAAGGCTTCTTCCGCTGGCGGCAGCAGCCGTACCGCTTCCCCCAAAGCGCAGATCAGCGGAACGCTTTCCGTACCGGAACGCATTCCCCGCTCTTGGCCTCCGCCCAGCGCTTGGGGCAAGATCCGCACGCCTTTTTTCACATACAAAGCGCCGATGCCTTTCGGCCCGTGGATCTTATGGCCGCTGAGCGTCAAAAGGTCCACTCCCAACTTTTTCACAGTGAAGGGCAGCTTTCCAAATCCTTGGACAGCGTCCACGTGAAGCAACGCGGGAGCTTTCTTCCGGCGGATGGCCCGTCCTGCGGCCTGGACCGGGAAAATGGCGCCGGTTTCGTTGTTCACCAGCATCACACTGACCAGGATGGTCTTTTCGTCAATGGCCTGCGCCAAGGCTTCTTCCGGCAGATGACCTGTGGCATCCGGCTTCAGGTACACCACCTCAAATCCCTGCTTTTCCAACGCACGGCAGGGATTTAAAACGGAATCGTGTTCCGCGGCAGTGGTGACGATTTTATTCCCCAAACGCCGCCGGGCCTGGGCAGCTCCAAAAATGGCCAGATTGTTGCTTTCGGTGCCGCCGCTGGTGAAGGTGATCTCCTCCGGCTGGGCGCCAAGGCGTTGGGCTACCTGAGCACGTGCCTCTTCCAACAGCTTCCTGGCACGAAATCCCCGTGTATGCAGGGAGGACGGATTGCCGAACTCGTCCACCATCAATTCCACAGCTTTCTGAGCCACAGAGGGGAGCACCTGGGTGGTGGCGCTGTTATCCAGATAATGTTCTTTCAGTTCTTCCATGATTTCTGTTCCTTCTCTCAGGGAAGCTTCCGGTAACCGGTGGAAAAATCTACCTGGTTGCGAAGGGGTTCCCCTTTGCGGAAATGCTCCAAATTCTCCACGAAAATATTCACAATCCGCTGGTGGGTCTCTTCCAGGTGGTAGAATCCGGAAACGTGGGGTGTCACCAAGGCGGTGGGAATCCGCCACAGGCGATGGTCCGCCGGCAAAGGCTCCGGCTCAGTCACGTCTACCCCAGCCCCGGAAAGATGTCCGCTCTCCAAGGCGTCGCACAAAGCTTCCGTATCCACGATATACCCACGGCCCACATTCAAAAGCACAGCGCCTTCCTTCATCTTTGCCAGGCGCTCCCGGTTCATCAATCCCCGGGTCGCTTCCGTACCGGGCAATGTTACAGCCACCACATCGGCCTGGGGAAGAAGCTGGTCCAAATCTTCCAACAGGTGGACTTCATCGGCATAGTCGGGCTTTTGACGGTTGCTTCTCCGCACCCCGATGACTTTCGCACCCAGGGCTTTACACCGTTTGCCAAACTCGCCTCCGATGTCTCCCATGCCCAGCACCAGCACAGTGGAACCATACACCGCTTTCACGGCACCCAAAGACTTCCACTGGCCATCTTTCTGGGCATCCCGGTAGAGCTCCAATTTCTTGAACAGCTCCAGCAGCATCCCCAGCATATGTTCGGAAATGGCCAAGCCATAGGCTCCGGTAGCGTTGGTCAGCAGGGTGTTTTCCGCCAGCACTCCGGGCCGGACATAGGATTCCACCCCAGCGCTGCCGGTCTGCATCCACAAAAGCTTGGGTGAGCCTGTAAGGAAGAAATCCGGCACATTGCCAAGAATCACGTCTGCCCATGCCACATCCTCTTTTGTCAGGTCAGGTCCTGGAACCGCTTCCTCGGGCTTGGTGTAGATCAGATTCGTTCCTCCACGGTACCGGAACTCCCACCCGGGAGCTGCCTGCTCCAGCCTTTTTGCCTGGTCCTTTTTTACCGGGATGGCAACCAACACTTGCTTTTTATCCATCATGGCACCTCTTTTTCTAAATTGATAAACTTACGCCTGAAAGTCCGCAAAACCGGCAGGAGTACAAACCCGCTCCCGCCAGACAGCAACTCTTACAAGGATTCCAATTCCTTTTGCCACACATGCCAACTGGCGTCGGAAGGCATACGGAAATCCCCACGGGGAGACAATGTCACAGAACCCACCTTGGGGCCGTCGGGCAAGCAAGAACGCTTAAACTGCTGGGTAAAGAACCGGCGGTAAAATGCGGTCAACCACCGCTTCACTGTGGCCGGGTCGTACTGTCCCGCGAAGGATCGGCATGCCATCCGGTAGATCTTCCCCGGGGTAAAACCAAAACGCAGCATATAGTAAAGGAAGAAGTCGTGAAGCTCGTAGGGCCCCACCAATTCCTCGGTTTTCTGAGCGATCTCCCCGTCTTTGGGAGGCAGCAGCTCCGGGCTGACGGGAGTATCCAGCACATCCAAAAGCGCCTCCCGGAGTTTGGGTTCACTGTGGTCCGCAGCGTAACGCACCAGATGACGCACCAGGGTTTTGGGAATGGAAGCGTTTACACCGTACATGGACATGTGGTCGCCGTTATAGGTGGCCCAGCCCAATGCCAATTCGGACAGGTCCCCCGTTCCGATTACGATCCCCCCGAACCGGTTGGCTGTATCCATCAACACCTGGGTACGCTCCCGGGCCTGGGAATTTTCATAGGTCACGTCCAGATTGGTTTCCTCCTGGCCAATATCCAGGAAATGCTGGCGCACTGCCTTTTCAATGGACACTTCCTTAAAGTCCACACCCAGTTCTTCGGCGATCCGCTGGGCGTTGGACTTTGTGCGGCTGGTGGTGCCGAAGCAGGGCATGGACAGGGCATGGATGCCTGTTCTGGGTAGGCCCAGCCGGTCAAACGCCCGGGCGGTGACCAACAGCGCTAAAGTGGAATCCAACCCGCCGGAAAGTCCCACCACTGCCACTTTTCCGCCAATATGCTCCAGTCTGGTGGCAAGGCCGACGCTCTGCATGGTCAGGATCAACTGGCAGCGGTCGCTTAGTCCCACCGCGTCCTGAGGGACAAAGGGATACCGGGCAAAATCCCGCTGCGGCTCAAAAGATTCCAATGTTTCCTCGTCGTAGCGGAAGGGGATGCGCACATATTCCCCATCGTGAGCGGGACGCCAAGTATTCATCCGGCGGCGCTCCTGGGCAAGCCGTTCCAAGTCCACATCCGCGGAGATCATCCCCGTGGTAAACAACTGGCTTTCCGCCAGGACCGCGCCATTTTCCGCGATCAGGTCGTGGCCGGCAAAGACCATATCCGTGGTGGATTCCCCCAGACCGCTGTCTACATACGCATACGCCGCCAACAGCCGGCCGGAATGTTGGCGCACCAGTTCCCGGCGGTACTCTGCTTTGCCGATGATCTCATCGGAGCAGGAGGGGTTGAGCACCACCGTGGCGCCGTTTCGAGCCAGTCCAATGCTGGGAGGCAGCACACTCCACAGGTCCTCGCAGATCTCCACCCCCACGCACAGATCCGGCACATTTTCACAGAAAAACAGCAGGCCTTTTCCCAAGAAAGTTTTCTGTCCGGCGTAAACCACTTCCTGGGCCTCCGGAGCAGAAGTAAAATGCCTTGCCTCATAAAATTCCGAGTAGTTGGGGATATATTCTTTCGCCGGCAGCCCCAGCAGCCGCCCCTTGTGAAACACAGCGGCACAGTTGTACAGAGCGCCGCCCCAAGGGACGGGCACGCCCACCGCGCAAAGGATGTCCAGCCCGGCAGTGCGTTTCATCAGGGTTTCCAATGCTTTCTCCGCCGTGGAAAGCAGAGTCCGGTCCTTAAACAGATCCCCGCAGGTGTAAGCGGTGAGAGAAAGTTCCGGGAAACACACAGCGCCGCATCCCTGATTTGCCGCTTCCTGGATCTTCTCCTGAATCCGTTCCAAATTTTCTTCCACATCCGCCACGGATACTTGGGGAGTGGCAGCAGCTATCCGAAAAAATCCGTCTTTCACAAGCGTTCATCCTTTCTAGCGTGATAACCATCAAATCCCCAGCACCTGAGCCAAGCGCTGGGGACTGGGAGCCTATGGATTTTTTATTCTTCTACAGAAGGTGTCTCCAATTCCGGCGACTGAGTAGGCGTCTCCGGGGTAGGAGTGGGCGTGGCCGGAACAGGAGTAGGTGTTGCGGGCACGGGGGTGGGAGTAGCCGGCACAGGAGTGGGCGTGGCCGGTTTAGGGGTTGGCGCGGCAGTGGGTTTCGCTGTAGGAGCCGGTGTGGGAGTGGGGTCGGAATCGGAAGTGTTTCCCGACTCCTTGGAGGTATCCACTTTTTCCGTATCCGTATCAGGTCCCACGGCGTACACCTTACCCGTGGCGGGATAGCTGGAAGAGGGCAGTTCCTCGCTCTTCACCAGCTGGTCCCCTTTATAGTAGCTGCGGTACGCCCGGGCGGAATAACCGGTATTGCCCGAGGACCGGCGCACATATTGGCCGGAAGCCAGGCTGGAATCCTCCCGGAACGTTACAGTGGACAGGGGCGGTTCCGAACCTGTTTGCTCAGAGCTGACAACCACCTTGTCCCACTCTTCTGGGAAGCAGCCGTAAAATTCCACATACAGGGTTGTGCCGTCCATCCAGGCACTGATGTATACAGGAGTATCCAAGGGATTGACAAACCGGAAGTCCAAATTGCCATAGTCCACGGTGGCATCCAGGCCAATGGGACAATAGGAAGAAGGAATGGAGTGATTGTACCGCTCTGTGATCTCCATTCCCGCATACAGCGCGGCAATGTACAGGGTAGACGACCCCTGGCAGATACCGCCGCCGTACATCTGGACGATCACGCCGCCGGAAATACCTCCTGCGGGCAGCCAACCGTTGTCCGGGTTAGTGCTGTCTCCCAAAGTGGTGTTGTAGGAAAATTCCCCACCGGGCTGCAAGATCGTCCCGTTCACTTTGGAAAGAGCCAAAGCCATATTGCTGTTGCCGTTGGCGGTATTTGTGGAAACCGTGCTGTAACTGGACAGTTTGGTAAAATGCTCTTGCAGATACGCTTTTGTCAGCTGGGGTTCTGTTTCCAGGAAAGCAGCCTGAATATCCCCGCCGTGTTTCTGGGAGAGAAGCTGGCGCACGCTTTCCAACGTCTTTGCCAAATCCACCTGGCTGCCGGCCTGCTCGTCTGTAAACACAAAGCTGCCGTCTTCCGCTCTGCCGGACACAGTGGCATCCTGTCCCTGAACCGCACAGGCTTTGGCAGCGTCCAAAAGTTTTTGCTCCCCTGTCTCAGACAAGTCCACCACATAGTTCAGGGGATATTCCTCACCTGCGTGTTCCTCAAAAAACTGAGGCATGGTCAATTCCAACACGTCCTGGGTGACGAAATCTTCCCCGGACAGCAGAATGGTATCATCCCGGAATTTTACGGTGATCTCCAAAGAATCCACCGTCTCTTGAATGGCCCCACGGGCGATTTCCAGGGCTTCCTCTTCTGTTTTACCAGCAATATTTTTTCCACCAATGGTGGCCCCTTCCGGGAAAACGCTCAAGTCCTCTACCTGAGAACTCAGCGACGAAGTTTCCTCTTGATTAGAACAGGCGCAGAGGCTTCCGATCATCAGCAACGCAGCGGCGGCCCCAGCCAATTTCAACCAATCAAATTTCCTGCGCATAGCACCCATCCTTTCCTTTTTCACATTTCTATTTCCACAAGAAGGAGGCGATTCCCCCTTCTCTGACACTCTATGACGAATCTTTTTCATTATACCTTTCCCCAGCGGAAAAGTAAAGCGTGAATGGCCTGCAATCTCACGAAAAAACTGGCATTTTCCCCCAATCCGTGATACAATGTCCGCAGCGGCTTCACCAGGGGAACGACTGGCCCCGCGTCCCACGATTCCCGGCTTTTTTGGGGGAAACGTCACGCCACATGGACCTGCCTTGAAGAAGCGCCTCTCCCTCCGCACCGGCGGGAGGACCCGTTCCGGGAAACGTCTTTTGGAACAGCGCTATCACGAGGAAAAAGAGGAGATTTTATGAAGATCATGCTTTTGACCGCGGCAACGGGCGGAGGTCATATGCGGGCGTCTGCCGCTGTGGAAAAATACATCCGAGACAACACAGGCTACGAAGTGATCACCATTGACACGCTGAAAGCCATCAGCCGTTTTTTAGACAAAACCGTCTGCGACAGCTACCGCTTTATGGCAAAACGGGTTCCTGCCATGTTCGGCCGACTCTACAAACAGACCAACCGGCAAAATCTGTTTTCCGACCTGGTTCCCAAGCTCAGCGGACTGTTCAGCAACTTGCTGTACAATACCATCTCTAACTATCACCCCGATGTGATCTTGACCACCCATCCTTTTGCCACAGAAATGGTATCCGACTTGAAAGCCGATGGCTCCATTACTGCGCCGCTGATCTGCATCCTGACCGACTACGGCGTGCACCGGGCTTGGATCGCTCCCAATGTAGACGCCTACGTGGTTGCCAGCGAGGACATGGTCCCGGAACTGATGAGCTTTGGCGTGGAAAAAGATAAGATCTATCCCTTTGGCATTCCGGTTCACGGCGTCTTTTTCGACCGGGAAGACCGGGACATGCTCCTGCGGGACCTGCGCCTGGACCCGGAACTGCCCACGGTGCTGTTTATGGCAGGCAGCTTTGGCGTTTCCAATATTATGAAACTCTACCGGAAGCTGGAATCCACTGACGTGAAAATGCAGATCATCATCATCACCGGGCGGAACCAAAAGCTGTATGAAGCCTTTGAAAAAGAGCTCTCCCAAGGGGAGCACATTCCCACCCGTCTGATCTATTTTACCGACGAAGTGGAGAAATATATGCACGCCAGCGACCTGCTGGTGACAAAACCCGGCGGGCTCACAGTATCCGAAGCGTTGGCCTGCAACCTTCCCATGGCTGTGTTTGATGCCATCCCCGGCCAGGAGGAGGACAACGCCAATTTCCTGAAGGTTCACGACATGGGCGTCCGCCTGCAAAAAGACGGTGATTTTGCCGGGGTGATCTCTTCCCTGCTGCGGGAAAAAGAAAAGCTCCAGGAAATGCGGCAGAACTGCAAAGAATTTGACAAGTCCCAGTCCATCCCCAACCTGTTGGCCCTGATCCGGGATCTTGTGGGGGAAAAGCTGTGAGCACCCCGTTTTCACCCACGGACCATCACGCTCTTTTGCGCCGTTTGGAAGCTTTGGCCGACCCGGATTACAAAGCCTTTAACGAGAAAACTCTTCCCGGAGTACAAACGTCCTACGGCATCCGGCTGCCGGCTCTGCGCAACCTGGCAAAAGAGCTGCTGAAGGGAGATCCTCTGGGCTATCTGGGGTATGCCGTCCCGGATAGCTATGAAGAGATTCTAATCCGGGGGCTGGTTATTGCCGGGCTGAAATTGCCCTGGGAGGAAAAACGTCTCTTGGTGGAAAGCTTTCTGCCTCTCATTGACAACTGGGCGGTGTGCGATACTTTCTGCAACACCTTAAAGCCCCGTTTTTCAGAGGACTCACAGAAACTGTGGGAGTTCCTTCTCCCCTATTACACTGACGACCGGGAGTTTTTCGTCCGGTTTGCCGTGGTGATGCAGCTTTCCCATTTTATCCAGGCAGAACATCTGGCGGAGGGCCTCAAGATGCTCGAAAGCGTTTCCCACCCGGGATATTACGCCAAAATGGGGGTCGCCTGGGCTCTTTCCATGTGGTATGTGTCTTTTCCCCAGGAAGTGGAGGAACTGTTGAAAAGGCAAAGTCTTTCCCCCTGGGTGCAAAATAAAACCATTCAGAAAATTCGGGAATCCCGTCAGGTGAGCCAAGAGGCCAAAAACGCCTTGCTTGCCTATAAACGATAGGGCACTGGCCCTATGCTTTAGACGAATCTCCGTCTGAAATGGTGACATCGAAATTTCTTTTTTGGAGGGGAACATTATGAAAATAGGCTGCTGTACCTCTTTGTGGGAGGACTTGATTTTCGACCTGCCCGCCGCCGGAGCGGACTATGCCGAAGTTTCTTTTTCCTCCCTGGGTGAAAAATCCCTGGCTCAGGTCAAGGAACGCGCCCAACAGCTGAAAAGCGCGGGAGTGGCTGTGGAATCCATGAACATCCTGTTTCCCGGCGAGCTGCGCTTGACCGGCCCGGAAGCAGACTTTTCCACGGTGGATCGGTATTTGGGGGAAAATTTGCCCAAGGCAGCTGCACTGGGAGTCAAAGTTGTGGTGTTTGGCAGCGGTGGCAGCCGCCGCGTCCCGGATGGTTTTTCTCGAGAGCAAGCTTTTTCCCAACTCACAGAACTGTGCAAAGAGCACATTGCTCCCGCCATGGCAGCTCACGGGATCACCTGCTGTGTAGAACCCTTGAACAGCAAAGAGTGCAACATTCTCAACACCAGCAGCGAATGTTTCCAACTGGTTCAGGCAGTGAATCACCCCCATTTTCAATTACTGGTGGACCTCTATCATTTTGACATGGAAGGGGAATCTCTTTCCGCAATTTCCCACTATGCTGGCCACCTGTGCCACACCCACATTGCCAGCGCCAAAAACAACCGGTGCATCCCCCAACCCGACGACGGAGAAGAATACGGCGCATTTTTCCAAGCCTTAAAGGATATTGGATATTCCGGCCGCATGTCTTTGGAAGGAGCTATGCCGGAAGGAATTTCTCAAATTGTTCCCTCTCTCTCCTATCTGCGCCAGTTGGCCCAAGACGCTGGGATCTAAAGAAACCGAAAAAAGCCCTTCCCGCTGGGGGTAGGGCTTTTTTCGGTTGATTGGTTTTTGTTCCTTTTAATTTCGGAACAGCCGTTCATAGAGAAGGGTATTCACCAGGGTGTAAATTCCGTCAAAGAGGAAACCAAGGCCGATGAACATCACCAAAGCCTCCACCGTGGAGAAGGGGTTGAAGATCATCACCAATCCGCAGACAGCCAACACCACTGCCACCAAGCAGGAGATCCACCAGCGGCCAAACCCCAGAGCTTTCATATCCAGGGATTTTTTCAGGGAAGTGAAACTGTCCACCAGGATGTATATACCCAGCACAATGGGAATCACCGCTACCAGGAACCGGGTCCAAACCAACAGGAACAACCCCAACAGCACCAGCAGCACACCCACAAACAAGTCCAGCTTATCCCCGTTCACGCCGCCACGCACATAGGAAACGATCCGCACCACCCCGTAAAAGATGGTCACAGCGCCGATGAGCAAGCAGGCAAACCCCAAGGAGAGGCCGGGCATCCATAGCATCACCAGACCCAACACAACGTACAAAAGGGAAGATAAAATCAAACTGTTGCGAATACTTTTCAGCATTGGAAAATCTCCTTTCCCTCGGACCTTTTTCTGCCTTTAGTGTACTCCATTCTTCCAGCAAATACAAGGCAAACAACGCAAAAAAAGAGCGCCCCTTTCGGGACGCTCTCTCCGTTTACGACGTTTTAACCTCAAGCTGAATCTTTAAAAATCCCGTTTACCGGATTCCTTAAAATACGCCGTTGGTCATATCTTCCACAACCAAGGTGCGGGGGCCGTCATTCTTGGGCGCCGCAGCGGGAGCAGCAGCAGGAGCTGCAGCTTCCTCTTCCTTGTGGGGATTGTCACGCCACTCCAGGAACTTCTGGGCAACCTGGGGGAACAAGGCATAGCTCAGATAATCTTCCTCGCACTTGCCAATGCCCTTCTCCTTGCACTCGGCACGGAGTTTGTCCATTTCGGGCTCCAGCAGGTCGGCGGGACGGCAGGTGATGACCTCGTCGTTGCCGATAGCCTTCTTCCGCACTTCCTCGTTGACCTCGCCGGGCAGCTGGCCGTATTCGCCACGGAGCAAACCCTTGGATTCCTTGGTGATCATCTTGTAGCGCTCGCCAGCCAGCACGTTCAGCACAGCCTGAGAGCCCACGATCTGGCTGGTAGGAGTAACCAGGGGCGGATAACCGAAGTCTTTCCGCACGTTGGGGATCTCTTCCAGCACAGCATAATATTTGTCCTCGGCGTTGGCCTGCTTCAACTGAGAAATCAGGTTGGACAGCATGCCGCCGGGCACCTGGTACAGCAGGGTGTTCACGTCCACCTTCAGAACCTTGGGGTTGATGTCCAGCTTCTGGGCAACGCCACGGAAGTGGGCAGCAGCTTCCACCAGCTTGTTCATATCCAGGCCGGTGTCACGGCTGGTACCCTGCAGGGTAGCTACCAGAGATTCGGTAGCGGGCTGAGAAGTACCGTTGGCCAAGGGGGACAGAGCGCAGTCCACAATGTCCACACCGGCCTGAGCAGCCATCAGGTTGGTCATGTCGCCGGTACCGGTGGTGTTGTGGGTATGCAGATGGATGGGCACGCTGACGTTTTCCTTCAGCTTCTTCACCAGAGAATATGCGTCATAGGGCAGCAGCAGGTTTGCCATGTCCTTGATGCAGATGGTATCTGCGCCCATTTTCTCCAGCTTCATGGCCAGCTTTACAAAGTAGTCTTCGCTGTGCACAGGGCTCTTGGTGTAGCTGATAGCAGCCTCCACCATGCCGCCGTACTCTTTGACAAACTTCATAGCAGCTTCCATGTTCCGGGGATCGTTCAGAGCGTCGAAAATACGCACCACGTCAATGCCGTTTTCAATGGACTTCTTGCAGAACGCTTCCACCACGTCGTCAGCATAGTGACGATAGCCCAGAATGTTCTGGCCGCGGAGCAGCATTTGCAGTTTGGTGTTGGGCAGGCCCTTCTTCAGGGTACGCAGACGCTCCCAGGGATCTTCGTTCAGGAAGCGCATGCACACGTCAAAAGTGGCGCCGCCCCAGCACTCCAGGGACCAATACCCAATGCTGTCCAGAACGGGCAGAATGGGGATCATGTCCTCAATCTTCATACGGGTAGCAGCCTGGGACTGGTGTGCGTCACGCAGGATGGTATCCATTATCTTAAGGGGATTTTTTGCCATATTTTAAGCCATATCCTTTCCCTGTGAAAGTCACAGAAATGCGCTTACGCGCCGAACAGGGCCAGCAGCACGCCAGCCGCCACGGCAGAACCGATAACGCCAGCCACGTTGGGACCCATAGCGTGCATCAGCAGGAAGTTGGAAGGATCTTCCTTCTGGCCCACAACCTGGGACACACGGGCAGCCATGGGAACCGCGGACACACCAGCAGAACCGATCAGGGGGTTGACCTTCTCCTTGGCGAACACGTTCATCAGCTTGGCCAGCAGCACACCGCCAGCGGTACCGAAACCGAAAGCGACAATACCCATGACCAGGATCTCCAGGGTCTGCACGCTCAGGAAGGTAGCGGCAGTGGCGGTAGCGCCCACGGAAGTGCCCAGGAAGATGGTGACAATGTTCATCAGTTCGTTCTGCACGGTCTTGCTCAGACGCTCTGCCACGCCGGACTCACGGATCAAGTTGCCCAGCATCAGGCAGCCGATCAGAGGAGCGGCGGAGGGCACCATCAAAGACACAAACACGGTGACGATGATGGGGAACAGGATCTTCTCAGTCTTGCTCACAGGACGGAGCTGCTTCATCTTGATGCGGCGCTCTGCCTTGGTGGTGAGAGCACGCATGATGGGAGGCTGAATCACAGGCACCAAAGCCATGTAGGAATAGGCAGCCACCGCGATGGGCCCAAGGAGGTGGGGAGCCAACTGGCTGGTGGTGTAAATGGCGGTGGGGCCATCCGCGCCGCCGATGATGCCGATGGAAGCAGCCTCGGGGCCGGTAAAGCTCAACAGACGGGCGCCAATAAAGGTGATGAAAATGCCCAGCTGAGCAGCAGCGCCCAGCAGCAGGCTCTTGGGGTTAGCAATCAGGGGACCAAAGTCGGTCATAGCACCCACGCCGATGAAGATCAGGCAGGGATACACACCCAGCTTAACGCCCAAATACAGCACGTCCAGCAGGCCAACAGAGATGGTCTGACCCATCAGTGCGTTGAGCTGGTTGAGGATGCTTTCGGTTGCACCGCCAGCAGCGATCTCGTCGACGATCTCCTGGGTGACAGGAGCACCGCCGAACAGGCTCCACTGAACATGGCCGTTGGCAAACAGTACCTCGTGGTACATGCCTGCGCCGGGCAGGTTGGTCAGCAGCATACCGAAAGCGATGGGCAGCAGCAGCAGGGGTTCAAATTTCTTAACGATAGCCAGATACAGCAGCACAAAAGAGATCAGCAGCATTACCAGGTTCAGAGGATTCTGCTGAGCCAGGTAAAAACCGGTCTGCTGCAGGAAGTTTATGATAGCGTCCATTTGGTCATATCACTCCTTGTTTTAGTTATGTGGGGGTGCACCTTACGCGATGGTGCAAAGGAGTGCGCCGCTCTCCACGGAAGCGCCCTTGGTAACGGACACAGCAGTGATGGTGCCGTCATGGGGAGCCATGATCTCGTTCTCCATCTTCATGGCTTCCAGGATCATCAGCACATCGCCGGACTTGACAGCCTGGCCAGCAGCCACTTTCACGTCCAGGATGGTGCCGGGCATGGGAGCGGTGATCTTCTCACCAGCGCCAGCGGGAGCAGGAGCAGCAGCCGGAGCGGGAGCGGGAGCAGCGGCAGGAGCAGGAGCCGCTACAGGAGCGGGGGCAGCGCCACCCTTAACTTCTTCTACGGAAACTTCATAAGCAGTGCCGTTTACGTTCACATGATACTTTCTCATAATTGATTCCCTCTCTGTTAAATTACTTCTGGGTTTCTAAATGAAAGGCTTGCGGCTGTTCCCCAGGGGAGAACGCCATGATCGGTGCCTCATTACAGGCGGCGGATGGAAAGGATCTTGATATGGTCCACATCCTCGCCCATTTCCTCAGCAATGGCAGCCGCAATGGCGGCCACAAGCTGCTGGTTGCCAGCGCGGGGTGCCGGAGCCGGTGCCGGGGCGGGAGCCGCCGGAGCAGCCGGAGCAGGAGCCGCAGCGGGCGCTTTATTGCCGGTGACAGCGTTGATGATCGCGCCCATGATCTTGATGATGATGATCAGGCAGATCAGGCCAATGAACACCGTAATAAGGCCCATAAGGACAACTTGGGGTATGCTGGGTTCTGGCATAATGTTGTACCTCCCTTCGCCATAACATTATAGTAAAACTAACTACTAACAACGGTCGGATTTTGAAAAAACACCATTCTACCGCATTTTATCAAAATCACATTTATGATACCACGAAC
>ENA-UOJL01002191-UOJL01002191.1-human-gut-metagenome-genome-assembly--contig:-P47-NODE-2191-length-17006-cov-5.709752_pt1 | contig 17006 bp, 17 predicted proteins | sample MGYA00242347_ERZ723894 | MGnify/ENA metagenome assembly ERZ723894
ATAGAATTACCTTCAAAATAATAAAAAGATCAGTTTTTCAAGCTGGTCTTTTTTATTGTTGAAATTTGCTAATGAGAAAGCGCTGGGTTGTTACTCATTTGTGAATTTTTACAAATTAAAAATAATTTTTTTTTTATACAACGGTTTTTAGTTGTATACGGCCTCATTTCAGCCCTCCTATGAACGGTGATCAGTTCCGCTCAATGACTGAAAGGAGGTCTTTTTATTATGCAGAGTGAAAATGGTTTTAAATCTAAACGCAATGCGTTTTGCTGTTATTACGTTACTCTTGGCAATGTCGAGGAGGCGGCTGTTAAAGCCGGTTTCAACAGGGAAAATGCTCTCAGCGAGGGAATAAGCTGTCTTAAATCGGCAGAATGCAGGAAGAATATCGCTAAGCTTCGGGAAACGCTCTCGGACAGCAATAATGTTACCGCCGGTTTGAAACGCCTTGCATTCGGGAACTGCTCGGACGCTGTTTACCTTGTGTTCGCCGATGAGCTTCCTTCGCCGGATGTTATCGAAAGGCTCGATCTGTTTAACGTTTCAGAGATCAAGCGTGTAAAGGGAGGCGGTGTTGAGGTTAAGCTGTTTGATAGGCTCAAAGCTCTTGAAAAGCTTTTTGAGCTTGAAAATTCTTTTGCCGATCGTGGAAAGGCAGCCGGTCTTATGGCGGCTCTTACTTCTTCCGCAGAGGACGGTGACGCTGTTGACGATTGAAAAATTATCAAAAAAGCAGAAAATCACTATGAATTGGTGGAAAAATCCTAAGTACCGAAATTATGACGCTATTATCTGCGACGGCGCTGTCAGAAGCGGAAAAACTCTTTCAATGTCTATTGGATTTATTTTCTGGGCCTGCGCAAGCTTTAACGGAAGTTCGTTCGCTCTTTGCGGAAAAACCGTTACTTCGCTTCGCAGAAATGTTGTAACTCCTATTATTCCCATTTTAAAGGAATACAGCTTTACCTGTCTGGAAAAGATCAGCAGGAATTATATTGATATCACTTTTCTTGGAAATACAAACCGCTTTTATCTCTTCGGAGGAAAGGATGAGGGTTCGGCTTCCTTGATTCAGGGAATGACTCTTTCGGGAGTGTTCTTTGACGAAGCTGCTCTGATGCCTCGTTCGTTCGTCGAACAGGCCCTTGCGAGATGTTCTGTCAGCGGTTCTAAGATGTGGTTCAACTGCAATCCCGATAATCCGTCCCATTGGTTCTATAATGAGTGGATCAAAAAGGCAAAGCAGAAGCGTGCGCTCTATCTTCATTTCACTATGGATGATAACCCTTCCCTTTCAGAAACTATGAAAAACCGCTATAAGAGGCTTTATTCCGGAGCTTTTTACGATAGGTTCGTTCTTGGAAAATGGACGGCTTCCGAGGGTGTTGTGTATCCTATGTTCAACGCTGAAACTCATGTTTTCAGCGGTGAAATAAAGTGTGAACGCTTCGTTATATCCTGTGATTACGGCACTGTTAATCCATCGTCTTTCGGGCTGTGGGGACTTTCAGGCGGCGTCTGGCACCGCATTAAGGAGTATTATTACTCCTCAAAAAAAGAGGGAGTTTCACGCACTGACGAAGAGCATTATTCCGCTCTGGAGGAGCTTGCAGGCGACAGGAAAATCAGCAAGGTGATTGTTGATCCTTCTGCCGCAAGTTTTATTGAGTGCATCCGCAGGCACGGCAAATTCAGAGTGGTTAAGGCGGATAACGATGTTGTCAAGGGTATACGTCAGGTAAGTTCGGCTCTTAAAGAGAATAAGCTGCGTTTTCATGAATCATGCAGTGATATTTTAAGAGAATTTCAGCTTTACCGCTGGAGCGAAAAGTCCGGCATGGACGCTCCGGTCAAGGAGAATGATCACGCTATGGATGATATGCGATACTTCGTGACAGACATGATCGCCTCGGCTGGCATTGACGATTTTTTCGCCGTTTCAATTTCAAGATAAAATTTATGACTGATCATCGTTCAGATCTTTCTAAAAGGAGGAAAAATGAAACTTTTTAAAAAGAAAAACATCAGCGCTAAGCTCGTTACGGATATAGCTTCTGCTCAGCGCGAGTTCGGTGGGAAAATGAATCTTCCGCCGTCTGTCGAGCCTTTTGAAATGGAACTTTATGACAGGCTTCGCTGTGCCGTTCCGGTTCTTGACGCTGCTATTATGAAAATAGTCCGGCTTACCGGAGGATTCAGAGTGATTTGCTCTGATGAAAGATATCAGGAGGCTTTGGATAGTTTCCTTGAAGCTGTTCCGGTGGGACTTACGGGGAGATCAATCGGTACCTTTGCCGATAATTTTCTCGACAGTATGCTCACTTATGGCAGCGCTGCCGGAGAGATCGTTATTGACGATTCCCAAAATCGTATTGCCGGATTGTGGAACGGAGATATCTCTAAAATCAGGATATCTTCCGGAAAAGATCCGTTTGCAAGAGTTTATACAGTAAAAAATCACGATAATTCTGAGAAAACCGTTTCTCATCCCGAGAGGATTCTTTACGCCTCTCTTATAGGAGGTCATTCGCTTTTAAGAGGGCTTCCGGCTCTTAGCAGCATTCTTATGCGGATATTCGAGTGTATCGGTCAAAATTTTGACCGTGCCGGAAATGTCCGCTACGCTATCACATATAAGCCTTCCTCTGATTCGGGAGATATGGTTTATTCCCGTGAAAGGGCGCAGCAGATCGCAAGAGAATGGGCGGACGGCATGAATTCAGCACGCTACGGTCAGGTTAAGGACTTCGTTGCTGTAGGTGATGTGGATATCAAGGTTATCGGAGCAGAGAATCAGCTTTTTGATACCAACGTTCCTGTTCGTCAGCTTTTGGAACAGCTTATTGCAAAGCTTTCAATTCCGCCGTTTCTGCTCGGTCTCAGCTGGAGCAGTACGGAGAGAATGTCGTCTCAGCAGGCGGATATTCTTACTTCCGAGCTGGAGTATTTCCGCCGTCTGCTTACTCCTGTTATAAATGATATCGCCGGCGCTTTTCTCTGTTCTATCGGCTCGGACGCCTTTTGCAGAGTTGAATGGGACAACATCAATTTACAGGATGAATCTGTGCTTGCCGAAACAAGACTGAAAAATGCTCAGGCTATGGAAATCGAAATGCGGATAAATTCGCTTCAGTCATAAATGACTGACAATAATCAAAATTTATAATTATTTTATGGAGGTACGTTTATGTATAACGAAATCAAACTTGAAAAAGGACTTTATAATCTTAGCGGAAAATCTTTCACATCTGCTCTTGAGGAGCTTGACCCTTCTTCCGCTTACTGCGGAACTTCGCTTGAAAAGCTCGACGCTTTTGAAAGACAGCTCAAGCGTTTCAATATCAGAATCAGCGGTTCTGAATGCGATCGTGTTGAGAAATTTTTCTCTTCAACTGAAACAGCGGTGCTTTTCCCTGAATTTGTAACACGCTGTATCAGAAAGGGATTTGATGAAACCGTTCTTTCTTCTATCTGCGCAGCAAAAACTATCTGCGCTTCCGGACAGTATCTCGGCTGTACTCTCGATGATTCAGCCGATTATGAGACTTCTGCTCAGGCTGAAACTCTTCCGACTGCAACGGTTAAGGAAAGCGCTACTGCTACTGTTCTTGAAAAATACGGCAGACTTATCAATACTTCCTATGAGGCCGTAAGACAGCAGAGACTTGACGTTTTCGGCGTTATGCTTAGAAGTATCGGCGTTAAGCTTGCTTCCTCCGTAGTTAAAAAGGCTGTTGACGTTCTTGCGGCAAACGCAGCCTCCGTCACAACAGCTTCACTCGTTTACGATGATCTTGCCGCTCTTTACGGAAAGTTCGACTGCTTTGATATGACGACCGTTATTACCTCTCCGGAGCTTGCGTCTAAAATTGCAGCTATGAAGCCAGTTTCAGAATGCTCCGCTGACGCTGACGGAAAGCTTATGCTTCCTTTCGGTTCGGAACTTATTAAAACCTCTGCTGCCGGAAGCGGAAAAATTATAGGTATCGACCGTAATTTTGCTCTTGAATTTATCACAAGCACCGACCTTGTTATGGAAACCGATAAGCTTATCGACCGTCAGCTCGATCAGATCACTGTTTCTATTACCTGTGGTTTCAGAAAAATTACTCCCGATGCTGTTAAGGTTCTTACTGTTACTTCTACTTGATATATGGGGGACTCTGCTCCCAACGGTCGCCCGTACCCTCTGTCAGCAAGCTGACATCTCCCTACACTGTAGGGAGTCACCCCATTCTCCCTGCCAAAGGGGAGTACATCCACTTTGGAAACCCAGTATTAATTAAGCTGATGCTCTTTGATAGGGCATCAGCTTAATTAGGGCTAACGCCCATAGGGAATATGAATCCTTAGCATGGAGAAAGGAAAATGCAAATACACACAGAAAAAGTGTCTCATGAAAGGAGAAAACTGTTATGAATCCGGATATTCTTGAAAAGATAAATAAATTTACACGCCGTCCGTTAACCGAAGATGAGGTTTACGTCTTTTCTGTAATTCTCTGCGATAACGAAATAGACCGTGACGGCGAGCGTTTTTCAGATACGGCTCTTGAGGAGATTTGTGAAAAATTTATAGGTAAAACAGGTATTTCAGACCACAATGCAAGCGCTTCTAACCAGACTGCAAGAATCTTTGATACAGAGCTGATTACAGATGAAAGCCGTGCTACAAAGTATAATGCGGCTTATAAATATGTTAAGGCAAGCGCATATATGGTTAAAACTGATGAAAACCGCAATCTTATTGCCGAGATCGACGGCGGTATCAAAAAAGAGGTGAGTGTTTCGTGTTCTGCGGCTAAGCGTATTTGTTCCGTATGCGGATGCGATAAGTCGTTAAGCTCATGCAATCATGTAAAAGGAAAAAATTACGGCGGCAAAATATGTCATACGATTCTTGATAATATAACGGACGCTTATGAATGGAGCTTTGTAGCTGTTCCTGCGCAGGTCAACGCAGGTGTTACTAAGCGTTTTTCTTCGGCAGGAGTGGAATCTGCTCCGGTTGAGACCGTCATATCGGACGCCAACGACGAGCTGCGCCGTGATATAAGAAAACTCGCTTATTTTACGGGCGGAAAGACTGCGGCAGATACTATTGCAATAACTTCATGCGGAATGAATACAAATCAGCTTATCGCTTTAAAAAAGTCGCTGGAAAAACGGCGCAGCAGGGGAGGTATTGAATTACAGCTTTCGCCGGAGACAAAAACAGACAGCTTAAACGCTGAATATTCGCTTAGATAAGGAGGAGTAAATTTTGAATATTGAATCTGTAAAATCGCTGTTCACTCTTTTTTCAGGAGAAGACGACTGCGACAAATATGCGCCGTTTATTAATCTTGCAGTTTCGGAAACTGAAAGAATGCTGCTGCCGGATGCGGACACAAGCGATATCCGTCTTGATTTTCTGAGTGCGGCAATTGCTAATCATCGCTTACAGCAGATAAATTCCGCCCGTGACCGAACTCGTGTGACGTATTCCGGAAAAATGCTTAAAGAGAGCGATAATTCGTTCCTTGCCTGTTCGGAAAGGCTTCTGCATGATTACATTGAGCTTTGCAGCGATCTTATTCGTCCGCAGAGCTTTACATTTATTGGTTTTTCCGCAAAAGGGGAGGTTTGAATATGATAAAGGATATAATTGAAAATATCACTGAAAAGCTTATAAACGGAGGAATTGCTCCGGTTTATAACGCTTTTGACGCTGTTCCGGTTTCAAATAAGGATAAGGGTATTTTTACTGTTATCGAGGTTGAATCCTTTGAAAGCACTGCTCCGATATATTCGCTTTTTACGGTTTTTACACCGTTTAAGGCGGAAATATCGCTTAAAATTACTGCTCCCGAAAATTATTCAATAGCTCAGCTTTATGAATATTACGATAAGAAGGCTGTTCCGGCAATAAATGAATTTTCGTCCATGAGCTGCTATTTAAGCGGGATATCTATCAAGTTTGATTCAAATATAAACAGACTTGTTCTTACGGCTAAAATTCCGGCGGCTGGAATGATTAAAACTGAAAGGAGTCCGGAATGAGCTGCATTACAAAGCTTTCTTCCCGTGAAGCTATTCCTGTAAATATAGGAGTTTTAACCGTATGGTGCGAGGAATTCAAGGCGTCTGCCGTTAAGAGCTTTTCAGAGGAAGCAACGGTAACGGGAAATCCTGCAATAACAAACAGCTGTCCCCATTCTTTGAAGATCACGTTCAGCGGACGGATATGTAATGAGGAGTCTCCGGTTTTGTTCGTTCAGACGGCAAATAATATGCTCAGAACGCAGGCGACCTTTAATATTGATTATCGTGGACTTGTTTTCAATAAATGCCGTATTCAGTCCTTTAACGCAGAGGATAAGGGCGGGGATTTTATAAACGCTTCGATAACGCTTGTTAGTGCGGAACCTGTTTCCCTTAAAGGAGATTAAAAAATGAATGCGTATATTATTATGAAAAATGCCGACGGAACGGAGAACAGAGAAAACGCTATCCTGTATTTCAGTTTCCGAAAGGAAGCTTATCTTCCGTATACCATGCTAAGCGTAAGATTTATAAGTTCTTCGGACTCGTTTTTAAATGTAACTGAGATCAAGCTTTATGTAGGCGATAAGCTCGTTCATCATGGTCTTATTGACACGATCGAAACAACAAATTCCGGCGGCGGCAAAATTTCTTCTGTCGTTTCAAGAGGCTTTACATCGCTGCTTTGTCAGAATCAGATCGAACCCGGCTTGAAAATCGGAATTTCTATAAATAAGCTCATGAACAGTTTTTATACCCTGCCCAATATCACTCATGAGGATAATTCCGATGAAAGCAATTATATTTATGTCGGAAAAAATTCTACAATGTGGGATGGAATTGTCAATCTCGCTTACAGATTCAGCGGACGATATCCTTTTATAAGGGATACAAACTGCGTGAGAATAACTCCCGTAAGCGAACCGGCAAGCTTTAGTTATCATAGCTCGGAGCTGATTTCAACAGGTTCTGCATTAACTCAGAGACGGCTTCTCAGTCATCTTCATATGTCGGATATCAACGGAGACTACGGTCAGTACGAATATACCGATACGGAAGCTGTATCGGCAAATATTATCCGTCATAAATTTTTTGAAATGGATCAGGAATTTCTTAACGATCCTGAAAACGCTCTTTTTTATCATAATAAATTTGATTCAAGAGAAAAGCGCAGATTTTTTTGCTGCTACAGCTGATATAACGGCGAAGATCTTTCCGATCTGATAACTTTCAGCGGAGTTGCTTCGGAGCGTATCTCTGCCGTTAGCATAAAGGGAAGCAAAAGAGGAATTTTTACCAAAATAAGCGTTTATCACGATAAATTTCCGCATTAGAGCCATTCACATTATTTCCGGAGCAGGCATATTATTATTAAGGAGGGCTACTATAATGAACATAAAAAAACTCAGCTCTCTCAAAGAGGGAGAGAGCTGCCGCATCAAGGAGCTTAATATGAACGGAAAAATGCGAAGCCGTCTTATGGATCTTGGCATGACATATGGCGCAGAAGTGGAATGTCTTCATATAAGTTCCGGCGGTGATCCTGCGGCATACCTTATATGCGGAGCCGTTATTGCAATACGAAAAAATGACGCTTCGGAAATAGTCGTTACTGCTTTTAATTAATTAAGGGAGCTGTTTTATACAGCTCCCTTTTTGTTTTACTTGGTATTTTTCGGATCGAGCGAATCGATCAGTTCAAGCTTGAATTTCTGAATCTGAAGTGCGTCTTCATTGGTAATACCGCTGCTGCCGTTTTCATAAACGTCGGCGTTGAGCTGACCTTTCTCTGTAATGTGAGTAGGATCAGAACCTTTAACACCATATTTATCAGGATTGGAAAGCGACTGCATTACAAGAACAGCGTCTGACATATCTACTTTTCCATCGCAGTTAGCGTCGCCCCAGACGGTTTTATCGTCGGAATTATCCGGCTGACCATCAGAGAGACTGCCTACGACAATGCCGCATCCGACAGTAGACATATAAACCTTGCCGAACTCATTCATGTCGCCGACGAGGAAGTTACCGTTGCCTGTGCCGCCGTAAAGGTGTTCCGTATTAATGCAAACCCATGTTTTTCCGCCGTCTGTTGAACGATAGATGCCTTCGGTATCGTTTTCAGCCGGTTTGCCGTAAATGAACAGCGTATTTACGCCGCCGTCTTTTTCAGGTTTTCCGTAGCCGACTGTCTTGGCATAGAATACATCTGATTTTTCAATATTGTTTCCGCCGTCTGTAATTATATACATACCGTTCCAGCCGACTGCCATAGCGAGCGTATCATCAGTAATATAGGCAAGATCGCCTGTATGATCGCACATATCATACTTGCATACGGTAATTTTTTTGAAAGTTGCGCCGTAGTCTGTACTGATATAGAAATTATACTGTGCGTCGTCAAGAGTAGGTTCTTTCTTGGTTGTATCAGATGCCCAGTAATCGTTATACTTGATACCTGAGCCGTAAACGATAGCCGGATTATTCGGGTCAACGAGCGGATACGTTGTTCTTGAACCGTCAGGACCCGTTGAATTTTTCCATGTTGCGCCGAAATCATCTGTATAGCTTATAGCAGCGTTATCGCCGCTTGCCTTTATAATTCTGTAGGTACCGTCGTCAAGCTGAGTAATTGCAGCCTTGCCGCCCGAGGATATATCCATTTTCGTCCATGTTTTACCGGCATCGGTAGAATAATAGCCGCTTCCGTTGTCGCTGCCGTGTTCGGAAACTCTGACCATAACATCAGGATTCTGAGGACAATATGCAATTGCGCTTGTTGAACCGATATTAGGGCTGTACTGCTGAGGTATGTCGGTTTTGTTTTCATGAATAAAGCCGTCATAGTCGCCGATTGCCGAGTAAGCTGCTCCGCCCGGAACGCTTACAAAGTCAAGTGCAACGACTTCTTCAACACCGTCAGGCTGGAAATAGAACTGTACACCCTCTTTGTCCCAGACGTTATCGCAGGCAAAAACACCGTTGCCGGAGGTCATAAGGATTCTGTCTGAATCTCTTGGATCTATGAGAATACCGCTTCCCCAATGGCAAGCCTTGCCGTAGATCCAGTCGTAGCCGTTTGTGTCGATAGGAAGTGAAACAAATTCCTTATGTGAACCGTTTGCGTCGTAAATAGTTTCGCCCTGACCGGGAGTAATATCCTGCCATGTTTCGCCTCCGTCAGTTGAACGGAAGAAATGATCGCCCCATGCTATACTGCCGTCTGTCCATTCCTTTTCATACCACTGGTCAGACCACAGACCGCAGGTTCTTGCTACCATCTTATTCGGGTCGTTTTTATCAACGGTTATCATGCCAACGGCATTATCTGTAACGGAAAGCTTTGAAACCTTGCCGCTTTCAATATTGTATTTGTAAGCTCCGCCTGCCGAACCGGAAAATGCAAGACCGGCAATATATGTGAAGAAAAGATTTCCGTTTTTGTCGCTTGTTATTGAAAGCGGATAGTTAGCGTTTGGAAGATCTGCTGAAAGCTCGGTAAATTTATCGTCCTTAACATCAGCAACGTGGATATTTGTCTGACCTGTTACAGATGTTCCGACATATACCTTACCGCCCTCAATATGGATAGTACCAATACCGTTCTGCTGATTATAGCCCTGTTCGCCCTTATCCTCACAGCCACGGGCAATATGGTCTGTCCAGAAAGGATATTTCATGGAATAGTCAAACAGTCCCAAATCATCGTAACCATTTACGGGATTCCATGTTTTACCGCCGTCCGTTGACTTGATAAGTGCGGAATCACCTGCCGTGACGTCGCCGCCCGCATAGATGGTATCCGGGTCGTCGGGATTTATAGCGATAGGTTCACAGCATTCACGTCCGTCGCCGTTGCCGTGTACCTGAATCATGTCTGTAACATCAGCCGCTGTGAAAGTCTCACCGCCGTCGGTAGTCTTGTAAATGACAGTTCTTGCACCTGAGAAGTAGGCACAGCCGCAAAGGAAATAAACGGTATCATCATCATTTGGGTCTATAGCCATGCCCTTGACGCTTAAAAGTCCTCTTTCTTCTTCATTGAGAAAGTCAAAAAGCTGTACCCATCTGTTCTGTTTGTAGTCGAATTTGTACGCACCGCCGACGTCTGTACGGAGGTACATTTCTTTCTGACCGGTAACGATGCCTGAAACAAAACCGCCGCCGCCGATTTTCATAGTATCCCATTCCATTTTTGACGAGATATCTTCAGCTGCCGATACAGAAATTTTATTATTTATAAAAGAATCTGAAACCGGAATGCTAACAGTTCCGATACAAAGAGCAAAAAGACCTGCCAATGTCTTTTTGAATAAAGTCATATAATTTCACTCCTTAAATTAATTTGTTCTCAGTCTATGAGAACAATATGCAAATATTTTTTATAAATTTATTGTAGCATACTTGCATTGGAATGTCAACAAATTTTTGTGAAAATAAAGTGAAAACGGCAGCCGTAAAGACTGCCGTTAATTTTTTATTCCATGTCCTCATAATCCATGTTGTCGATCGCATCGACAGCCATATTGTAAAGTTCCTCGAGGGTATATTCCGAGCCTTCAATGGATTCTGTTTCAAGATAAGACTTATACTCAAAGCGGTCGGGACGTGCCTGAATGGGGTATGTTCCGATATACTCTTCATCCTCATTCCGGATGCAAGCCGAATATACGCAGCTTCCCTCGCTTATAACAACGAAATAATCTGTCTTAGTGATATCGCCGAAATAATTTTCTGCATTTTCTTTGAACATATCAACGTCAAAATCGCTGTTTACATTATAATTCAGGCTTTCATCAGAACTGATAATAAAGGTCCCGTCTATATCATAGCCCTCTTCGTCCATGTCTGTAAGAGCTGCCATAGCTGCTTTAGATAATGTATTTGCATATGAGTTAAGAGAAGCCTGCTTCGACTTCTTGACATATCCTATCATAGCAGGATACATTATCAAGTCGGTGTTCCAGCCCTCGCCTTTTATTTTATAAAGCGGAATTTCCATAGATTCCTGTTCGCCGTCCTCGTCTTCAAGAGTAACGTTGGCAAGAAGGCAATCTGCTATAGTGAATCTCGATTCGACTTTTTTGAGATCCTCTTCGGAGTCGATATCTTCCAGATATGCAAAGGGAGTATCCTCAAGCTCGCTTTCGTCAAATTCCATCAGATCTTCAAAGCTGAGGTCGTTTTCGTCCATATATTCTCCGACGTCAATTAATATGGAAAAGACTTTTTCAAGCATCATAAGAGTTTCTTCGTCAACATCTCCTGTTTTTTCAACGCTGATGAGTTTGACTCCGCCGAATTCTTCATCCAGAACTTCGCCCATATCGTTTCCGGTCGCTTCGAGTATATCAACAACAAATCCGGCGGCGTCATCGGGCATGGATAATTCCATGATTTTATTCACATCTTTATTGTTGATAGCGTCGACCATATCCTGAACAGCTTCCTCGTAGCCCGAAGAATCGGAGGATTTTTCTTTATCGTCGGAATCGTCGGTTTTGCCGCAGCCGACAAAAAGCGCAGCTGCTGAAGTGAATGCGGTAAGAAATGCGAGTAATTTTTTCATGGTGTAAACCTCCAATAATTAAGATAATATAATTATATCATATTATTGTAACAATGTCAATGAATTATTGGAGGATAGTGCTTATGAAAATCTCAAGTATATATTTAATTTTATTTTTCTCTGCATTAGAGAAAATATCAAGAGCAGTGTCAATTATACAGTTTCTATTTTCCGTTTCTATGCCATAAATAATGTAATCTGTGGTAACATTGAGACTTTCAGCTATATGTTTTAATGTTGTCACAGTCATATTTTTTTTGTTGTTTTCAATATCTGAAAGAAACTGAACTGAAATACCAGCTAAATCAGCCAGTCTTTTTTGAGAATATCCACGAGCCTTTCTGATATGCGATATTCGTTCGCCAATATAGTTCATTTGTCTAACATCTCCTTTAGTATGATTATACTTCGGATTATTTACTTATGTGTAGCCTATTTATATTGACTGTGGTTAATTTATGTGATATAATAATTTTGTATATCATTTTCCATTTTATATCATTTAAATCTTACTACAGTTATTATACAACCTTACAAGGTTATTGTCGACCTTTAAAGGTTAAATTTGTCGTAATAAACAAAAATGAGGTGTGTTATTATGAAAAATACACAAATAATAGCAGAAAATATAAAAATTCAAGTCCAAAAACAGCATACTACTATTAAGAAACTGCTTAAAGATTGTTCTTTAGGTCCAAATACGGTTTCTAAAATTGCTTCTGGTGCTGATGTTACCACGCAAACCATATATAAAATCGCTGATTATCTTAATTGTTCCGTAGATTACCTTTTAGGAAGAGAAGAAAATGACACAACAAATATCATGGAATCGAATCATGAAAAACAATATGACGAAACTGCTAATCAGGTATTGGAGGCATTTTCCAAACTAAGCTTTTCGGATAAAGTTAAAGTTATGAACCTTATAGAAGAATTAAGTGAAAAATAACATAACATCTATTTAAGTATCCAATGATTTTGTATAATTGCACAAGGAGGTTCGCTATGTTTTATGAGAATTTTACTAAATTATGCTATGAAAAAGATATTTCTCCGACTGCAACACTTCAGAAATTAAAAATAAGTACATCTAAATTAACTGCTTGGAAGAACGGTTCGTTGCCAAGTGCTTCTGTTTTGATTCTGTTATCAGAATTTTTCGGGATTAGCATTGACTATCTTCTTATTGGCAAAGAAAAAAACTCTCCAACAGTTAATTTGACCGCTGATGAACAGGAACTTCTTACATATTATAACGAGTTACATGACATAGATAAAGGCAAGGTTATTGGAACAGCTATGACTCTTGCCGAGTTTAATAGCAAAAGAGAAAACGAGACTTAATTTAAAAGGAATTTATTCTTAACGAAAAAACTGCTGTACATAAGCCGTACAGCAGTTTTTGCTTTTCTTGCATATAAAGAGTGAATTTGTTCTCCTTTATTTCTTGTTAAAGGTGTTTTTATTCTATGGCTTTCAGCCATAATTAACTTAAATGCCCTTTGTGGGTATTTAAGTTAATTAATACTGGGTTTCCAAAGGGTTGAATAACCCTTTGGCAGGGGGGTAAAGGGGGACAGAGTCCCCCTCTTACATTGTAATGATAAAGCAAATGCTTTTGCCCTCGATGTTTTCAACGCTGATCTTGAATTTATGGCGGTCGATGATAGATTTTGCAATAGCGAGTCCGAGACCGTAGCCGCCGGTCGCACGGTTGCGTGATTCGTCACTGCGGTAGAAACGCTCGAAAATCTTATCCTTTTCCGAATCCTTAACGCCCGTTCCTGTATTATATATTGACAATAACCGCTTATCGCCCGACTTTTTCAGCGTAACACGGACAATTCCTCCGTCACAGGAATATTTTAGGGCATTGTCAATAAAAATAGCTGCCATCTGCTTGATATGACGTTCGCTTCCGTTAAGAGAGATATCCTCTTCGATGTCGAGTTCAAATTTTTTGTTGGTTTCAAAAGCCTGACATTCAAATGGAAGAGCCGTGTTTACAATTGCTTTGCTAAGGTCGAAATCGGTCTTGACAAAATCGGCGGTATTGTTTTCAAGACGTGTGAGATTCAGAAGATCGTTTACAAGGACGTTCATTCTTTCGGTTTGTGATTTGATGTAGGTGAGCCACTTGTTTTCGCCGATTTCGTCTGCAAGAACATCGGCGTTTGCGGAAATTACCGTAACGGGAGTCTTAAGTTCGTGACTTGCGTCTGAAACGAATTGTTTCTGCTTTTCAAAGGCGGTTTTCAGAGGCTTCATGACCTGGCGGCTGAGAAAATATGCTGCAACGGACAAAATCAGGAAAGCCGCTATACCTATTGTAATTGTAGTACGCATTAGTTTGCTGAGCATATCAAGTTCCGCTCTTTTATCAGTAAAAACCATGAGAGTTCCGTTGTCTTTCGGAAGCTGATAGAACTGAAAATTATTAAGCGTTCCCGTTTCTGCTTTCGTATTTAGAACGCCGGTTATATAGCTCTGAGCAGTATCTGCGGAAAGGTCTTCGTTATTAAGCGTTGCAAGATATTGTCCCTGCTTATCAGCCATAACAATAAAAAAGTCGATAGAACCAAGCGATTTAGGAACAGCCTCCGCCCCAGGACGAATATCCGAAGGATTCCATTTTTTCTCCGAAACAGGAGGTTCTTTTTCCTCTTTCGGAGGAGCAGTTGTTGTAGTATTTCCGAGCTGAATTATGCTGCCGCCGCAGAATCCGTCTGTATATGCGGTTTCGGAATAAGAATCGTTATTCTGATCTTCCTCCCGCCACGGTCTCCAATCAAATGGAGGATAAACGGGGTTTTCATCGTGCCAGTCCCAGTCATCGGGCGGAGGATCCGGTCTTTGATGCTCGTCGTCAGGAGGCTGCCAGCCGTGCTCCGGCGGAATCTGCTCCGGAGGGAACGTAGTTGACGTTGGATTTTCATGTATGGCAGAGGTTGTTGTGACGACATTGTTTTCAGTGGGCGGTGAAGTGGTATGAATTGTTGAGTCAGGCGGAGAATTCCGGTTTTCGCCGGAAGAATCCGCAGGCTTATCCGTCGTATCCTGCGCAGGCGCTGTAGACGTTTCGCTTGTAGTATCTTCCTCGGACGACGGTTCTGTTTTTTCATCGGACGGTTTGGTATTTTTCTCGGAAGGTTCTTCATTTTGCTTTGGCGGAGGTTCTTCGATGTGTTTGTTGTGGTCTGGATCGTCGAAATCGGGGTGAATGTATGTAAATGTTGAAGTTGCGTCATCATATTCAACTCCGGCGGCGATCTGTTTTAAAACTGTTCTCGACTGACTTTCCATCACAACTTTCATAATAATATTTATCGAACCGAGAATAGCCGTAAAAATAACGAGCAATATACTTATTATTATTGAAAAAAATTTAAGCTGAGCTTTTCTGAACATTAAGCCGCTCCTTTCTTACCCAAAGCAACAGCATTTACTTTTTGTTATGTTTACCAAGTGGACTTTGTTTCTTTAATTTCTTGTGAAACGGAGTTATTTCCGTTCGGGCATCCTGTCCTAATTATTTTCATTACCTCGTAAAGAGGTAATGAAAATAATTAATATCGGGTTTTCAAAGGGTGAATTTACCCTTTGGCATGGGTTTAAGGGGATAAGAGTCCCCTTTATAATTTTTGATAAAAATAAAAGCTGCTGCTCTTCTTTTTTACTCAAGCGAATAGCCGATTCCACGGGCGGTTTTTATCTGAACAGGAGCGGAAATTACTGAAAGCTTTTTCCTTAAAAAAGATATGTAAACTTCGATGTTGTTATATTCAACATCGCTTTCATATCCCCATATTTTCTCAATAATACGTTCTTTCGGAAGAATCTGGCGGGGATTCATGATAAGAAGCTCCATTATCTGATATTCTTTAAGACTAAGCTTGACGTCGCTGTCTTTCCATATTACGCTGCAGGTTTTTTTATTTAATTGCAATCCGTTGTAGTCTATCTTGTTTTCGTCAACGATCTCGCCCTTGCGTCTGGTCAGCGCCCTTACTCTGGCAAGAAGTTCGCCTGTGACGAAAGGTTTGGTAAGATAATCGTCCGCACCCATATCAAGACCGTTTATCTTATCCTCTATTTCGCTTCTTGCCGTGAGCAGCAGAACAGGAGTGTTTATCTTTTCCTGACGTATATTGCGGAGAATTTCCGTTCCGCTCATTCCCGGAAGCATTATATCGAGAATAATGCAGTCATAAACGCCTGTAAGAGCGTTATCGAGACCGTCTATGCCGTTATAGGCTGTATCAACGTTATATCGGTTCCTTTTAAGTATTTCGGTAAGAGCGTCGGCGAGCTGAATTTCGTCTTCAACAACAAGCAGTTTCATATATTTTCTCCTTTCAGAACTATGATTTATTCTAATTATATCATAAATAGTTGAAATAGTCTTAAAAAAGTATATAGTTCAATGAATTGATTAAGAAAATTTTTGCCTTGTTTTTTGTGCATATCAACGGTTTTGGAGGAATTCAACATCAAAATATTGACTAATTATTAAATTTGTGTTAGAATTATTCAGTAAGTATAGAACTTAAAATATATTACTGCGTATGGGGAGGGACATTTTTCATGCTATCGCCGTCTGAACGTAAAAAAATTAATTTTGCTAAATCTTTAAAACCATCTTTCGGGGCAGAAATGAAAAAATATGAAGAAATTTACAGGATTTTCGCCGAGGAAGGCTATACTAAGAATCTGTGTGAAGAATATGCCGACTTTTTTGTGGACAATGCCAAAAAGCCTGCAAGCGAGGATATAATTCAGCTTGCCGATCTTTATGATAAAATACACGATAATAAAAGCTCTTCGTTCTATCTTGATATGCTTGCTGAAAAGAAACTCGGCGGCGATGAGAAATTCTACTACTGTATTGAAATGCTTAAAACTGAAAGCAAGCTTGGCCATTGGCGTGACGCTGAAGATTTCAGGACTGAAAATATAAATTTTATGCAGAATTATTCGCAGAAAAGACCGCTTCAGCAGCAGGCGGATATGTTTATTGCTCTTGCTCTTACCGACTGTGCCGCAAAACATTACAATCAGGCGTTCAAGCTTATGAAATTCGGCTACAGACCGCAGGGCAAAAATGATACTAAACTGCTTGAAATTATGATAACCGGAGTCTATCTGCTTGCCTGTTCAGGCGACGAAGAGGGACTTGAAGCGGCTGTTGAAAGTACGTCTGCCTGCCGCAGACTTTTCATCGAATTTGTATTTAGCTGGAGCAGGGATTATTACGAAAAATGTATTCAGGAAGCCGCACATGGAATTATCTGACCAACAAATTATGGCTGCTGCATAGAAAATGCGGCAGCCTTTTTATGTTGTCCGGAAAAATTTTTGTGCTTTTTTCAGATGACCAGTTGATAAATTTATTTTACTGTAAGAATGAGCCG
>ENA-UOJL01002195-UOJL01002195.1-human-gut-metagenome-genome-assembly--contig:-P47-NODE-2195-length-16971-cov-6.208796_pt1 | contig 16971 bp, 18 predicted proteins | sample MGYA00242347_ERZ723894 | MGnify/ENA metagenome assembly ERZ723894
CGTTAATGATATTTGTTTCAATTTCTGCTAAAGTCTCTGCTTTTCCAAGGATAATACCTTTAGATTTATCAGAAAGTTTATTAAAATATTCAAGAAGCTCCTGCCCATCAGTGGTCAGTTCGATTTTTGATGAGTTTTTTTCATTGCCAAAAAGAAGTACATCTGTTGGTACGTTTAATCTTACTGAAAGTTTCATGACGATGTCGCTATTTGGAGCAGCTCCCTTCTTCCATCCTCCAATAACTCCCTTTGTTCCACCACATTCTAAGACAAGAGGTGTTATTTTGATATTTTTCTTGTCACAAATATTTTTCAGGTTGTTATAAAACATACAAAAAGCTCCTTTCAACTTGTCTAAAACGCCAATAGTTATTTTGATATTACCATTTCGTTTGATAAGTAATGTGAAACGCACCATAATATTAATAACGAATATCTCAGGGCATAAAAAGCTTTATGATAATTGTATCACAAGAAACTTGAAAAGTAAACAGAAAGAAGGAAATTTTTATGAATGAAATTGTAATTAATAATCTTGACGGACGGACATCTGACAGTTTCCAGCTTGCAGGTAGCCAATGATTTTAGAAAACATCATAAAGATGTTGTTCGAGCAATTGAAAATCTCAAGGCGCAAAATTGCGCTTTGACTTACTCCGGTCGAGCTTGTAGAGAAAGGCTGTCGGAAGCTCCGGAGGAAATAACTTCGGAGCTTGTAAACGCAGTTTTCGGATTTTACAGAGCGGACGCTTTGAAGCCTGATTCACTCGAATCTGACGATGAAGAAGAAACGGAGCAGCCGAAGCGACCTCCGGTTTTTGACTGGAAGTACGATGCTGCCTTTATTATCGGAGACTTCCGGCGATATTATGGAATAGACCTGCTTTCCGTTGAGTATATGCACTGGTGGGAGTTCCGCTGTCTTTTTGATGCGCTGCCGGACGATTCGCAGTGTCAGAAGCGCATTGGTTATCGTTCGACAGATCTGTCTCAGATAAAAAATGAAGCAGAACGTAAGCGGATCGCTCGTATTCAGCAGCGTATCGAACTTTCGTTTGAGATGGACGAGGACGATATAGCTTCTGTTTTTGAGTTTTAAGGGGGTGCTCCTATACTTTGGTTAAAGTTAATTCATTCTATGAGCATCTGTCCTGATTATTTTCATTACCTCTTAATGAGGTAATGAAAATAATTAATACCGGGTTTTCAAAGGATGATTCCCGACAGTGTGGGGAAATGTCACGACGTGACAAAGGGGACGGGCAACCGTTGGGAGGAATAACCCTTTGGCAGAGGGTTTAAGGGAGACGGAGTCTCCCTTATATCTGATTTAATAATTCAAGAATATCATCCCGAACGGCGAGACCTTCGGAGAAAGTTGTTGCTCCTCCGCAGGCAGTTCCGAGTTTAAGGGCGTATTCGTAATCGCTATTATCTCCGATTCCGGCGACGAATCCGGCGAGCATTGAATCTCCTGCGCCGACTGAATTTTTTACTTCTCCACGGAAAGCGCTGCATTTATGAATTTTACCTGTTTCATCAAGAAGAACAGCTCCGTTTTCAGCCATTGAAACAAGGACGTTTCTTGCACCCATTTCAGCAAGTTTCCGAGCGTATTTTTCAATATCCTGATCGGATTCAATAACGACTCCGAAAATTTCTCCAAGCTCGAAGTTATTTGGCTTTATCAGAAAAGGCTTGTATTTCAGAACGTTCAGAAGCAGTTTCTGCGTTGCGTCAACAACGGTTCTGATATTTTTTCCGGACAATCTTTTAAGGATTTTCTCATAGATATCCGACGGCAGACTATTGGGAATGCTTCCGGCAAGAATGAGAGTATCTCCGTCCTGAAGCTTATCAAGCTTTTCATAAAGCTCGTTAAGAGCCTTGCTGTCGATATCAGGTCCCTGACCGTTAAGCTCGGTTTCTTCATTCGATTTGATTTTAATATTGATACGGGAATTGCCTTTTTCAAGCCGAACAAAATCCGTTTCGATTCCCATTTGTTTAACACCGTCTTCAATAGCCTTTCCGGTGAATCCGGCAGTGAATCCGAGAGCAATAGATTTAACTTCCAGTTCGGCAAGAATTATGGAAACGTTTATACCCTTTCCGCCGAAGAATATCTCCTCTGAAACAGAACGGTTTACACATCCGAGATTTATTTCATTTGTTCTTATAACATAGTCTATGGCAGGATTGAAAGTTACGGTATAAATCATTATAAATGCTCCTCAGTCAAGGTTAGTTTTAAGGCAAAAACTGTCAGGTATGCTTTGTGCGGTGTTGCCTTAATTATTATATCACTATTGTAATATGAAATCAAGCCAATTATGTTGAAATGATGAAATCATAATTTTTCCCCTTGAAAAATATGTTGAAATGGTGTATAATAATTATTGTTCCACCAGTTAAATCTTGATTAATTGTTGGAGCAATTATGTAGGGATACAAATTTGCAGAAAGGGGGATTTAACTTTGGAGGTATTCATCTGGGCAGCCGTATTTGTCCTTTTTGTTATTGCAGAGCTTTCAACAGTTCAGCTTGTTTCGATTTGGTTTGCTGTGGGAGCGCTTGTAACGCTTATTTTCACTTGTTTATTTGAAATGAGTCTGCTTGCGCAGCTTTGTATCTTTATTCTGGCATCAGGAACATTCCTGCTTATCACGTTCCCGTATCTGAAAAAGCGTCGGAATAAGGGTCATGTTTCCACTAATACAGGTCTTTACATAGGAAAGACCGCTACTGTTATAGAGGAAATAGATCAGGATAAGGGTACGGGAAGAGTAACTTTAAGCGGAGTTGACTGGAGTGCAGCAGCTTTGTCAGGAGACGAAATTATTCCGATTGGAAGCATTGTCAAAGTGGAAAAGGTTCAGGGAACAAAGCTTATTGTATCGCTTAAATTAAAACAGGAAACAGAGGTTTAACGCTCGTTTTCTAATCATGTAAACAGATTATTCGGAGGTATTTTTATGGACATTTTTGGAATTATTATTGCGGCAGTTGTGATTTTTCTGCTGATCGTAATTATCAGAAGCTTCAGGATCGTTCCGCAGGCTCACGTTTTTGTAGTTGAGCGTCTTGGTTCGTTCCATGCAGAATGGCAGACCGGAATTCATATTCTTGTACCGTTTGTAGACAGAATCGCCGGCAAGGTTTCTCTTAAAGAAAAGGTTGTAGACTTTAAGCCGCAGCCCGTTATTACAAAGGATAACGTAACTATGCAGATAGATACGGTCGTTTTCTATCAGGTAACGGATTCAAAGCAGTACATTTACGGCGTTGAAAGACCTCTTCAGGCTATTGAAAATCTTTCGGCAACGACTCTTCGTAACATTATAGGCGAAATGGAACTCGATTCTACTCTTACTTCAAGAGATATTATAAACACCAAGATAACCTCTATTCTCGATCAGGCTACAGACCGCTGGGGAATTAAGGTAAACCGTGTTGAGCTTAAAAATATTCTTCCTCCGCGTGAGATTCAGGACGCTATGGAGAAGCAGATGAAAGCCGAGCGTGAACGCCGTGAAAAGATTCTTCAGGCAGAGGGCGATAAAAAGTCTCAGATCTTAGTTGCAGAAGGTGAAAAGGAATCCCAGATTCTCCGTGCACAGGCTAAAAAAGAATCTCAGATTCTTGAAGCTGAAGCTCAGAAGCAGGCAATGATACTTCGTGCAGACGCTGTAAGGGAGCAGAAGATTCTTGAAGCAACCGGTGAAGCTCAGGCAATCGAAATGGTACAGCAGGCTCTTGCTGAGAGTATTGTAAAGCTGAATAATGCAAATCCTAATAATGGAGTGATCCAGCTTAAATCGCTTGAAGCGTTTGCAAAGGCTGCCGACGGAAAGGCAACGAAAATTATTATTCCAAGCGAGATTCAAGGACTTGCCGGTCTTGCCGCCGGTCTTAAAGGAATCATTGAAAAGGATGCTCCTGAGAATCAGACTATCAGCAAAAGATAATATGAAAATAAAAGCTGTCACAGATTAATGTGACAGCTTTTCTGTTGTGATTGCAGTTGGTATAATGAGGGATTTATTCTTCTTATTTCTTGTCAAGGATTTGTCTGTTTTATGGCTTTCAGCCATAATCATTCCAAATGTCCTCATGGGTATTTAGAATGATTAATATCGGGATTTCAAAGGGACTTTATGTCCCTTGGGCGGAGGAAAATGGGGACAGAGTTCCCCTTATTATGCCGCATTATGCTTCCACGATCGCTATAACTGTAAGATTATCCTTACAGCCCTTTTCAAGTGCGCTTTTGACCATAAGCTCCAGACGTTCCGGGAGTTTTTTAGGAAGCTCAAGGAATTCTTCCATATCGAGGGGAGAAAGATAGTCTGAAATACCGTCTGTGCACAGAAGAAGAACATCCCCGCGTTCAAGACCGCTCTCAATGGGAGTTATGTCTATTTTGGGTACGGTATTGATGTTTCCGAATGCCGGAAAAATAATATTCCGGTGAACGTGAGTTCTCCGCTGTTCCATAGTTATAGAACCTTCTTCGTATAAAAGCTGAACAAGCGATTGGTCTCGTGATATCTGGCTGATACGTCCGTGGCTGAATCGGTAAAGTCTTGAATCTCCTACATTAAAGCATAGTATATCGCCTTTTTCGTCGACAGCAATTCCGCACAGTGTAGCCTGCATATTGTGTGTTTCAGGATTTTGTGCGCTGTATTCGGCAAGCTGGCGATGTATCTCGTGAAGCCGTATGTCAAGACGGATTATTCCGCTGTAGTGAATATCACGGACAAGCTCTAGACACATTTTTGAGGCGACTTCGCCGGAGCGTTCGCCTGATACGCCGTCTGAAACAGCCGCAATAAACGGAGCGTTTATATTTTGTTCAAAAGTGCCCGAATCGGCAACGTTTGAACCTATAAGCATAGCGTCCTCGTTATGCGGCATAATTCCTTTTTCAGTAATTCCGCAGCAGTAATACATATAGATCAAACCTCTTATTTATTGAATATTGTAAAATTCCATGGCGTTGCGGCAGGTAATATCGAGAAGCTCCTGAACGGGGATACCCTTTATCTCCGCAGCCTTTTCGGCGGTATATCTTATCATTGAACTGTCGCAGCGTTTTCCCCTGAACGGAACAGGAGCCATATACGGACAGTCGGTTTCAAGAAGGAGTTTGTCCATCGGAACTTTTTCGAGCGCTTTCAGAGCCTTTTTAGCATTTTTAAATGTAAGAACTCCGGTAAATCCGATATAAAGACCGAGTTTTATTACTTCCGCAGCAGTTTCAGCCGAACCGCTGAAGCAGTGAACGACTCCGTCCGGCTTATATTCACGCAGTATGTTCATTGTATCTTCAGTTGCGTCACGGCTGTGGATGATAACCGGGAGTTCAAGTTCGTCAGCAAGCTCAAGCTGAGCTTTGAATAGCTTTATCTGCTTTTCACGGTCATACCCTTCGTAATGATAATCAAGACCGATTTCTCCTATGGCTTTGATTTTCGGATTTGACCGGACGGCTTCCCGTATGATATCAAGATACCCATCCGGAACGTTATCAGCATTTTCCGGATGAATTCCGGCTGAGGAATATATATAGCCGTATTTTGATGAAAGCTCTGAATTTTCGGCTGTATCGTCCAGTCCGGAGGCTGCGAGCATGATATATTTTATACCGTTTTCAGGAAGCTTTTCAAGAACCTCGAAGCGGTCGGAATCGAAAGCGTGATCAGCGTAATGAGAATGGGAATCGAAAATATTATGCATAGAAATCCTCCGTATCATTCGCTGAAATATTGTTCGGCGATACTTTTTATAAGCTCAGAGCTTGGCATGAAGTCTTCATCGGCGACAGTTCCGTCGAGCTGAATAGCAATTGCAATCGATGTTCCGTATTCAAACATATTTTTTATGGCATTTTTTCTGTTTTTATAATCCACGGAAGTAATATTTGAATCGACGTCTGTCATATTTATAATGGTATTGAAGCTGTTATCAAGGCTGTCGGAGACATATTTTCCGTCTGAACCATTGACCATATATGAAAGCATGGAAGCCGCTTTAAAAGCTCTTTCAGATTCTCCGCCGCTGAACATGGAGTATGTGATGAAAATCTCCATTTGTTCGCTGTTGAGATTCTGAAAGCTTCCGTCGCTTTTAAGACCGGCGATCTCTGCGTCTACAGGATAAGAAACACAGCCCATTATATCGCAGGCTCTTTTAAAAGCGTCCGAACCGAAGGTCATATATCTTTCGATAGAAATGCCTAATGCGCTTTCAGCAAACGAAGCCGCAGTTGCTCCGCCGCCACGTTCAAAAGCTCCTTTAAGGCTTTGCTGTTTTCCGTCAACCACAGCGATCATATTGCTTGGAAGACCGATAAAAACGAGTCTTTTATCTTTTGGGATCGACCGCATCAGTACAAAGGTTGACGAGCATTTTAAATCAGGTTCATTCAGTATAAGAAGAACAGAGTGATTATCTTCATAAGAAACTGTGTCAACATTGCGGGCACGGGGCTTTGGCGGAGCCTCATCCTTGTCTATATAATGTTTGTAAATAAACAATGCTGCACCGCCGACAACAATAAGTCCGATAAAAATTGTAACGAGGAATGGAACTGCAATACGTCCTGTTTTCTTTTTTGCCATGATAATATCTCCTTTTTATGTACTATAACGTATCGGCATATCTTTTATTATGCCGTTTATTAACTATTCGTATAATCGTTTTTTGAAAATATTCATCGAAAAATGAATAAAAATAATTTTCCATACCGGAATGTTAAAAATTATGGTGCAGAAAATCGTTATTCAACAAACTTTTCAACATTTTCAACATCGGATATGTGTTAAAGACTGTTTAAACATCAGATTCAACAATCTGTTGAAAGAATTTTTCAAGCCCTCTTGCAAAATCCTGCGAATGTGGTATAATATGATGAGAAGGTCATACGGTTCAAAAAAATCAGAAGGAAAAATCAAAAGCATTTTCAAGAAATGCAATATGTCTACCTATGTTTCTTATATCTGTGCCGCATTCATCGATAATCTTAAAAATATCCTCAATACCGAAACGGCAGATCTTTCTTCCGGTTTTATAGCCGTAGCTTACAGTCTGTCTTGTTCCGGTGTAGGATGAATTATCGTTTAGAAAAGCAATTATTGCGGATGAACGGTCGACCATATAATAATTACGGTCACGGTAAAGATACCTTTCGGGCGAGCTTTTCTTATAAATTATTTCCGGATCGCTGTTTGTTGAAATGAGAGTATCCGAATTTTTTTCAACATACTCAAGAAGCTTTTTGTAATCGACAGGAAAAACTTCGGCATGACGAAGATACGGCATAACGCCTATAAGATTTATGCTGCTGTTTGATTGTTTCTTCTTTATAATATATTCCGCAGCCCAGAGATCGATACCGGTAGCGAGTCCGCTTATAAAATTTTCAAATCCCCGTTCGATCGCCATATCAATATATCGGTAAAGCATCAGCTTTACGGCGGATATGGTCAAAGAGCCGTATATCCTGTTGTTCTGATAGGGAATAATTGATTTTTCACGATGACCGGAAATGCAAAGGGTTTTTTCGGTATCCGGATGAAATTCATCGGGCATAAGTACTGGGAGTCCGGAATTGATAGACTTTAACATTTAAATAGAAACCTCCCGGAAAAACTTCATGAATATCATGTGAACACGCTCTAATTATAACATATAAAAACATATATTTCAAGAAGATTTTTCAAATGTAATTGAATTTTAATTCTTGTGAGGAGATGCTCAATGCTGTCCGACGGAATTGATTGAACATAAAGAAAGGAAATGATGATAATGAAGCCTTATCTGAAAAGAGCATGGGCAGAGATTTCTCTGGAACGGCTCAGAAAAAACATTGAAATTATAAAAAAACTGAATTCGCCTGAAACAGAGATCATGGCTGTTGTAAAAGCCGACGCATACGGTCATGGATACGAAAGGGTGGTATGCTGTCTTTCGGAGGAATGCGGTATAAAATATTTTGCCGTATCAAATCTTGATGAAGCGATCGCTGTAAGAGGATTTTGCCCGGAAGCGGAAATACTTATACTTGGTTATACTCCGCCGGAATATGCTCATGAAATATCCGAGAACAATATAATTCAGGGAGTTGTTTCAACAGAGTATGCAAAATCGCTGTGCGAGAACAGTCCGGAAACCGTAAGATGCCATGTCAAAATAGATACGGGAATGGGCAGAATAGGTCTGCGTTATGAAAAACCGGAGCAGTGTGCTGCCGAAATTGCTGAAATGTGCAGAATAGAAAAATTATCTGTTGAGGGAATCTACACTCATTTTGCCGTAGCCGACAGCGATACTCCCGATAATATCGCATATACCGACAAGCAGGAGAAATACATCACTGATACATATGACATTCTTGTGCAGATGGGCATAAAGCTTCCCCATATACACTTTATGAACAGCGCTGCGACGTGCTACCGCAATAATCCAAGAAGCACTCTTTCAAGAGCGGGTATCATAATTTATGGACTTCATCCTGACATAAGTCTTGATATTCCTGCCGGACTTGAACCTGTTATGGAGCTTAAAGCCGTTATTTCGCAGGTAAAGACTATTGAGGCAGGAACGTGCGTGAGCTATGGCAGAACCTTTACCGCTGACCGTGAAATGCGTGTGGCTACAGTTACGATAGGCTATGCGGACGGCTATTCAAGACTTCTTTCATCAAAGGGAGAAATTCTTGTCGGCGGAAAACGATGCAAAATAATCGGAAGAGTATGTATGGATCAGCTCATGATAGACGTTACCGGAACAGAGGCAAAATCCGGCGATATAGTTACTCTGATAGGAAAAGACGGGGGAGACTGTATTACAGCCGACGAGCTTGCTTCCGTATACGGAACTATCGGATATGAGGTCGTTTGCGGAATCTCTAAAAGAGTTCCGAGAATATATATTGAAGGGGAAATTGAAAATGAAAAAAGCAATGACAATAACCTATAAGGTTGGAAATAATCTTTATATAAATCTGACAAATAAATGTCCGTGCGCCTGTACATTCTGCATAAGAAATAATGCGGACGGCGCATACGGTTCTGATCCGCTCTGGCTGGAGCATGAACCTTCTATGGAGGAGATTATAGACGCTCTTGCCAAGGAAGATTTGAAGTCATACAATGAAGTCGTTTTCTGCGGATACGGCGAACCGACCTGCCGCCTTAAAGAACTTATTGAAACGGCAAAGTGGATAAGAGCAAATTACGGAGCTGCTCCAAAGCTCAGAATAAACACAAATGGTCTCGGAGATCTGGTCAATGAACGCTCTGTTGCCGATGAACTTTGTGAAGTTCTTGATATAGTTTCGGTAAGCCTTAATGCAGGAACCAAGGATGAATACATGAAGGTTACACGCCCGAAGTATGAAAACGCTTTTGAAGCAATGCAGAAATTTACTTCAGACTGCGTTAAAAACGGCGGAGCAGAGGTTGTAATGTCAGTCGTTGACGTTATCCCCCAGGAGCAGATAGACGCTTCAAGAAAAATTGCCGAAAAGCTCGGCGCAGTTCTCAGAGTTCGTGCTTTTGACGAGTGATTATGTCAGAAACAACAAAAGTTTTGTTTGATATTTATACAATATTATTGCTATTTTTTGCTGTTAAATATTGACGTATTAATTTAATTTTGATATAATAATAAATGAAAAGCCGCAACAAACCGAATCAATGTTTCATAAGGAATCAAGGAGGTTTAAAATAATGTTTAAAAAAAATAAAAAACTTATTTCATTGTTTGTCAGTGCTTATCTCAGTCTCATTTCTATCAATGTTTTTCAAGCAACTGCGGCAACAATAAGTGGGTATGTGGATAACGATACAAATGTAGCCGGATATTCTAATGATAGCCATACTTTTACACATTATAGCGGTGAATGGGGTACTTACCTGACAACCGGCAACAACGGAGATTCAAGATTAAGGAAATCAACACAAAAAGCTAAATATGAATGGGTGTGGAATAGTAATATCAGTAAGCAAAACGGCTTCTCATGGGTTGCAAAAGTATATTTAGCAAATAGCAATTTTACTGATCCTAACGCTTTGTATGAAATATATCAAGATTCAAATATGTATATTCCATTCGATTCGTTTACGCTAAACCAGAATCTTGCTCCAAGCGGATATTCAACTTTTTCCGGATACAGAGGATTGGCAAGTGTTTCCGGCGGATACTTACGTCCATGGTATGCTTGCGTAACAAATTCAGGTGTTAGTGGCGTTGGTACTGGTGCAGATACATTTTATTATGAAATAAGTTATTAATGGAGGTAGTTATTATGAGAAAATTAAAATCTGCTTTATCTTTTCTGACTTTAAGTATATCAATAGTTGCCTTTACATCAGGATGCGGTTCAACACCAGTATCAAATGAAGAAATTTCTGACTGCAACGCATCGAACGGCGCTTTTATAAATGTAGAAGCATCCACATCTGCTCCGGAAACGAAAACTGATAAAGTTGAACAGATAAGGTCTGAAAGAAAGCTTAGCTCAATAGAAATCTCAGACAAATCTTCATGTTATCATAAAACTCTGAATTCCGTAGATTACTTCAACTATGCAAACGGCACTATTGAGACCAACATGGTAAACGGCGATGTTTTTACAATAGATTATAACGTGGATTTGACAAATAAGAAATCGTATCAGCATACAAAAGCTTGCGACTTTGACGAAGAAGTTTTTTCAGCTGATGGTTATGCTGTAACAATAGATAATAAACAAGAAAGAACAAAAGGTTCTGCAAACAATAATATTACCGTTCCGGCATATGATGAAGCTAACGATCCTGCTGTAAACAAAAATTCCAAAGAATATACAGCGCTTACTGATGATAGTCAAAGAGTAGTTAATGTCTCCAGCGGTGTAAAAGAGTATCGCTACAGACAAAATCCGACAAATCTTCATTATGCTTCAACCTTTAGTCTCTTTCCGCAGGAACTGATATTTGGTTTCCTTTCCAATAAGGACTTGTGGGAAATAAAAGGAACTGACGAATATCTGGGCAGAGAGGTTACTGTAGTAACGGGAATGACCGAACCGGATTATGGCAGCAAACTGAATGTAGATAGCTTTATAATGTATTTCGATAATAAAACCGGTATTATGCTCTCATTTGAAGGATATGACACTGCCGGAAATCTTACGAACTATTCTATAACAACTGAATTCTCTGATGAAAAAGACGTGATTCCGCTGCTTGATTAAAGCAGTTTATCAAAGTTTTGTATGCTTACTTTTAAGTTGTTATATAAGGAGTTTTTAATGAATAAAGGAAAAATCCTCATTGCTGCTGCGGCTGCAACTGTTTGTGTTGCAGGATTGACCGTTACGGCAGTTATTGTCTGCAAAAGACTTTTTGAGAAGACTTACTTCTCTGTTAACTAAGATTATCAATCCGCTCTGTGCAATGACGGACAGTCCGGAAAATATATCAAAGAAGGTTGGATAAAATGGAAATCAAATTTACAAAGGCAGAAACTTTAAAGGCTAAGCCGCAGCCGGGCGATAAGCTTGGATTCGGTCATATCTTTACGGATTATATGCTTATTATGCCATATGACGCCGGTCAGGGCTGGCATGATCCGGAAATTCGTCCTTACGGAACGATAGAGCTTTCTCCTGCCGCTATGTGCCTGCACTACGGTCAGACTGTTTTCGAGGGACTTAAAGCTTACAGAACGGCTGATAATAAGGTTCAGCTTTTCCGCCCGGACGAAAACTTCAAAAGACTTAACGTTTCAAACGAAAGACTCGTTATTCCGGAGCTTCCGGAAGATCTTGCAATGCAGTGCCTTATGGAGCTTCTTAAGATTGAAAAGGACTGGGTTCCCTCAAAGGAAGGCGAATCCCTTTATATCAGACCGTTTATTTTTGCAATTGATCCGTTCCTCGGAGTTAAGCCGGGTTCACAGTATTACTTTATGATAATTCTTTCACCTTCCGGAGCTTATTACGAAAGCGGACTCAATCCCGTTAATATTTATGTTGAAAGCAAATATGTCCGTGCAGTAAGAGGCGGTATGGGATTTGCTAAAACAGGCGGAAACTATGCGGCTTCTCTTATCGGACAGGACGAGGCTCATAAGCAGAATTACTCTCAGGTTCTCTGGCTTGACGGCGTTGAGCAGAAGTACATAGAGGAAGTCGGAGCAATGAATATCTTCTTCGTTATCGACGGCGAAGTTATAACTCCTATGCTTCAGGGTTCGATACTTCCGGGAATTACAAGAAAGTCGGCTATCGAGGTTTGCAAATCAAAGGGAATCAAGGTTACTGAGAGAAGAATCACTATTCAGGAGATCGCTGACGCTTACGATGCTGGAAAGCTTGATGAAGTATTCGGAACGGGTACTGCCGCTGTAATTTCTCCTGTCGGACATCTCAAGTGGAACGATAAGGTTATGGAGATCAATGATAATAAGATCGGAAATATTTCCCAGATGCTCTATGACACAATGACAGGAATCCAGTGGGGCAAGATCGAGGATACTTTCGGTTGGACTGTTGAGGTTAAGTAATTTGGCAATTTCGTCAAAATAACGTGCAATAGCGACGAGTATATATACAAAAATAAGGCATCGCAGCTCAGCTTTTAAACGGCTTGTGCGGCGATGCCTTAAATTTTTTAAGTTATTTTGGATTATTTTTTCTTTTTCTGCGGCGCTTTTCATCTCTTTTTCTTTCCTGTTTTGCCTCAAAAATGTAATTCACAAACCATCCGAAAATTTCTATTGCTTCAAAAATTAAAAAATCCAAAAAACCCATATTGCTACCCTTTAAGGCGGTTCTTACCCCAAGAACCGCCTTGTAAAATTATATTTCCCCGTCATGACAGATGAGCTGTTTTAATGTTCATCTTAATATTCATATTTTATTCTCCTGTTTCACTGTTTTCCGGAACAGTCGATACGCTGCCGTTGGACGATGACGACGATGAATCTGAAAGTTCATCAAGATTTACGTCGATAAGAAGTCCGCTGTCGTTTCCTGTAACCTTTGGCAGAATACCATTCCACTTCTGAATCTGTTCGTAAGCGATGACCTTATCCGAAAGCGATTCTTCAAGAAGCTTATTTGCGTCTGCCTGAGCCTGAGCCTCAGTTAAAGTTGCTTTCGCCTGAGCTTCTGCGGCGATAACCTTTTTGTCGGCTTCCGCATTTGCTATAACGATAGCCTGTTCCTGTTCGGTTTTGGTTTTAAGAAGATTCTGTTCGGCAACCTGTTTTGCTTCAATAGCGTTGTTATATTCCTCTGTAAAATCGAAGTTGACTATGTTGAATTTTTCTATGTAAATGCCGTAATCGTTAAGCTTCGTATCAAGACTTGCCTTAACTTCGTCACCTACTGCGGCACGTTCAGTTATAAGCTGTTCTGCCGTGTATTTAGCAGTCGCCGATTTCATACATTCCTGTACCACCGGAGCGATAAGAACAGTCTGATAATCTATTCCGACGTCTTTATACATACTTGCGGTTTTATCTGAAAGCAGTCTGTAGTTAACGGCAATTTTACTGCTTACAGTCTGAAGGTCCTTTGAAACAGCCGAAGCCGGAGTTTCGTAAACCTGAATCTTGTTGGACATATCTTCAACCTGCTGAATGAACGGTATTTTCAAGTGGAAACCTTCCTGATAAGATGTTTCCGAAACCTTGCCAAGAGTAAGGACAACACCCGTATTTCCGGCAGGAACGATAGTGAAAGAGTTCACGGCAACTAAAATTGCAGCAGCTCCTATAATTATCCATTTAACGCTCTTGAATGGTTTTCCGGACGAATTGTTTTTGTGTAATTCTCTGATATCAACAGACATAATAATTTCTCCTTTTTATTCTTGTGTAACTTTTTTATCTTTAACAGAACCGATAAGCGAACCGATACCCATTCCGCCGCACATCCCTATACACAGCCCGGTGAGCATATCTTTCAAAAAAATTATCCCCATAATGACCCCAAGGGAAATTCCGATACTCATTCCATAAGCAAGATATTCTGAGGCGTAGCTGATACGTTCTTTTTTATTTTTCTTCATAATGATCCTTTCTGCTTTTCATGTATGGCGGCAAGACCTTTTTCCATTTCAGTTTTGAGGCATCCGCTTCTGTAAGCCATAACCATAACGTACATCGCACAGGCAAGCTTTTCATCATCGGCAATTTCCTTGGTATTTTCCTTTATCTCGCCGTTTATCAGCTGTCTGACCGACTCAGAATCGAAAGCGCCTTCATCCTCGGCTGTGAAAATAATTCTGCAAAGCATATTATAAAGGTGAATATCGGCAATAATATCATCGGATGTATCTTCAACGTCACCGTTAACATAGCTCATCAGATTTGCGATATCGTCAAGCTTCATCACATTTCGCAGCATATTTATAAGCAGTATTCGCAGAACTTGCTTTTCCGAATATTTCTTGCCTTTAGTGGATGAAACCCACCCTCGTTTTATCCAGTTCTGAATGGTAGTTCCCTCAAGTCCCGTTAGCTTTGAAAGCTGAGAAAGAGTGAGACCGCCGGTTGCTTCAAGAACAGGCGAAATAACTGAAAATGCCGCATCTCTTGCTGTTTCTGTAAATTTTAAGGTTGTTCCCGGAATGATCCTGTTCATAGTCTTTAACTCCTCTGTTGTGATGATATGATTATATCATAAGTTCATATGAACTTCAAGTGTGTTCCGAGGACGATTTGACGAGATTTTGGATATTTTTTTGAATTTATATTGGTTTTCCTCTTATTTTCAGACTTTTTCTTATTTTATCACGATTTTTGATTTTACATAGAAAAAAGGGAAGCCGAAAAAGCTTCCCTTTGTTGTGATTGAGTAAATTTTACATATTATTGAATAAGCATCTTACGCATGAGAACCAGATCAAATGTATCGATCATATCGTCTTCGTATAAATCTCCGTTTTTCCAGTTTACAAGCTCCGATTCGTTATTGAGGAGCCATTTCTGCATATTTACAATATCTGCAATGTTGAAAGAACCGTCATCGTTAACATCGCCTTTAATGTTTAATGCAGAAAACGTTCTTCCATATTTTTCAGCGTATTCCTGAGCGGTCGAGCCTGAATATCCATAGATGATTCCGTTATAAAAGCTCGAACGGTTATCGTTATCACGACCGTTGCATATAGTATATTTACTGTCGTATATTTCACAATCCGGATTCTTTATAGTTATTGATATCAGCTCAGAACAATTCTCAAAAGCGCCATATTCAATACTTGCAACGCTTTCCGGGAGCGTTATTGCGGTCAGGCTTATGCAATCACTAAATGAAGAACCTCCAATAGCTGTAACGCTATCCGGAATAGTTATAGAAGTCAGACTATGGCAGCCGGTAAATGCATCTGTGCCAATACTTGTAACACCGTCGGGAAGTGTTACGGATTTAAGGCTTTGGCAATCTTCAAATGTACGTTTCTCAATAGCTGTAATGCTTTTGGGAATGTTTACAGAAGTCAGGCTCTTGCAGCCGCTGAATGCGCACCATTCAATACTTGTAACGCTATCCGGAATCGTTATTGAAGCCAGATTGTCGCAGTTAAAAAATGTACCGTTACTAATACTTGTAATGTTATTCGGAAGGATTATTGAAGTCATATTGCTGCAATCAGAAAATGCATGAATGCCAATGCTTGTAACACTATCCGGAATAGTCATTGAAGTAAGACCGGAACAGCCAAAAAATGCGTGATCGGCGATTTCTGTAACGCTATCAGGAATAGTTATTGATGTCAGCGGATAACAATCATTAAATGCATAGCTTCCTATGCTTGTAACACTGTCGGGGATGGCGTATTCTTTATATGATGTTCTTATGGGATGACAAATTAATTGAGACTGCGCTTTGTCAAACAGAACACCGTTAATATCCGAATAATAGCTGTTATTTTCACTAACATTAATCTCTGATAAACTGCGGCAACCATTAAATACACCTGTGCCGATAGTCGTAACATTTTCCGGGATCGTTATTGATTTTAGACCGCAATAAGAAAACGCTTCATCGCCAATGCTTGTAACGCTATTTGGAATAGTTATTTCTTTAAGCTGAGAACAGTAATTGAATGCTTTCGTACCAATACTTGTAACACCATTTGGAATAGTTATTTCTCTCAGTTGAGAACAGTAATTGAATGCTTCTGCGCCGATACTTGTAACACTGTCCGGAATGGTTATTGCTCGCAGATTATTACAAGATGCAAATGCACCATCATTGATATTTATAACGCCGTCCGGAATTTTTACTGCTCTCAGATTGTAAAAGTATTCAAAAGCTTCAGCTCCGATACTTGTAACTTTTTTTCCGTCAATAACTGAGGGAATCTCAAGATATGTTGCTGATGACGAAGTAAAACCTCGGATTTCGATATTGCCGTCAGGCAGATCATAAAACCAAAATTCGCCGTTGTTGTTTGCATCGGATAAAATTTCAAATTTTTTGCCGTGTAATTCAGCGTATTCCTGAGCGGATGAATATATATAGCCGTATATCGTTACATCATCAGAAATTGGATCAGAGTAGTCAGGCGTATAAATTGTGCAATCAGGATTTTTTATGGTTATTGACTTCAGACTGGAACAATCAGAAAATGCTGTCATATCAATAATATCAACATTTTCCGGAATGATTATTGATGTAATACCGGAACAGCCGGTAAAAGCTTCCCAACTAATACCCCTTACTTCTTTCCCGTCAATGGTTGATGGTATCTCGATATCTGTTGAAGATGAAGAGATATATTTTATTATTTCAACGCTATTCTCATCTCTTTCTTCATATTCAAGCTTTAAGCCATTTTCCGTTATGTATTCTTCAGCATTGGCTGTAAGTGTAATACTTCTTGAATGCTTTGACTGTATATTTTCTTCGAGAAGCACGAGCGGTGCAGATGCCATGCAGACAGCGGTAACGGCTGAGATAATGC
>ENA-UOJL01002203-UOJL01002203.1-human-gut-metagenome-genome-assembly--contig:-P47-NODE-2203-length-16919-cov-5.205349_pt1 | contig 16919 bp, 15 predicted proteins | sample MGYA00242347_ERZ723894 | MGnify/ENA metagenome assembly ERZ723894
AGCCGTAGGTAAGGAAAAGGACATACTACCTAGAAAAACCAAAAGGAAGGTCATTACAATGAAAAAAGTTCTTTCGGCTATTTTGGCACTGACCCTGTGCGCCTCCATGCTGGCAGGCTGCGGCAACAGCGGCACTTCTTCCACCAACGAAGGCTCCACTTCCGAGAGCAGCACTTCTGAGAGCAGCACCTCCCAGAGCTCCGCTTCTGAGGATAGCTCCTCTTCCGAAGCAGAAGCGGAAGGCACCTCTGCTTCCGGTCCCATCACTGTGATCTCCCGTGAGGACGGCTCCGGCACCCGGGGCGCTTTCGTGGAACTGCTGGAAGTCACCGACGAGGACGGCAACGACATGACCACCACCAGCGCTGAGATCTCCAACTCCACCGAAGTTGTGATCCAGTCCGTGGCCGGCAACACCGGTGCTATCGGCTACATCTCCCTGGGTTCTCTGGACGACACCGTAAAGGGTGTGAAGATCGACGGCGTGGAGCCAACCGCAGAGAACATTGAAAACGGCACCTACACTGTGTCCCGTCCCTTCAACGTGGCCACCAAAGGCGAGCTGACCAACGAAGCCGCTCAGGATTTCATGAACTACATCATGAGCACCGAGGGCCAGGCCATTGTGGAAGAAGAGGGTTACATCCCCGTTGACGGTGCGGAAGCTTTCACCAGCACCAACCCCTCCGGCTCTGTGACCGTTTCCGGTTCCTCTTCCGTGTCTCCCCTGATGGAGAAACTAAAGGAAGCCTATGAGACTGTGAACCCCAACGTGTCCATCGAGCTGCAGACTTCCGACTCCACTACCGGCATGACCAACACCATCAACGGCATGTGCGATATCGGCATGGCTTCCCGTGAACTGAAGCAGGAAGAGCTGGACGCTGGCCTGGTGAACACCGTGATCGCCACCGACGGCATTGCCATCATCGTGAACAACGAGTCCCCCATCGACGAGCTCACTTCCGAGCAGGTACGGGACATCTACCTGGGCAACATCACCGACTGGTCCGAACTGGGCTAAGGTTTCCCCGGCAAACAACGAATCACATAGGAAGGGGCTGCAGGCCGGCGTTCACCGTCTGGTACAGCCCCTTTTCTGTAGGAGGGCAGTGAATTACCTATGAACGAAAAAGCAAAAGAGCACCGCGGGGGACGAATCCGCGAAAAAGTGATGCAGGTCGTCTTTTTGATCGCCGCGTGTATCTCCATCCTGGCAGTGGCCCTGATCTGCATTTACCTATTCGCCAACGGCCTGCCGGCTATCTTTAAGATCGGCCCCCTGAATTTCCTCTTGGGCACCGACTGGCGGCCCAACGCCGATCATTACGGCATTTTTCCCATGATCGTAGGCAGTATCTACGTCACCGCGGGGGCCATTATTGTGGGGGTTCCCCTGGGGCTTTTGGCAGCCATCTTTATGGCAAAGTTCTGTCCCAAACCCCTGTACAAGTTTTTAAAACCCGCTGTGGACCTGCTGGCAGGTATCCCTTCCATCGTCTACGGTTTCTTCGGCCTGATGGTGGTGGTCCCCCTGATGCAGCAGATTTTCCCCAACACCAGCGGCAAGGGCATTCTCACAGCGTCTATCCTTTTGGGTATTATGATTCTTCCCACCATTATCAGTGTGTCTGAAAGCTCCATCCGGGCAGTCCCGGACAGCTACTATGAAGGCGCCCTGGCACTGGGCGCCAGCCATGAACGCAGTGTGTTCTTTGTCACCGTTCCCGCGGCCAAGTCCGGCATTATGGCGGGCATCATTCTGGGCGTGGGCCGGGCTATCGGCGAAACCATGGCCGTCATCATGATCGCCGGCAACCAGCCCCAGATCCCCGACAGCATCTTGGACGGTGTGCGCACACTTACCGGCAACATCGTCATGGAGATGGGCTACTCCACCGGCCTTCATCGGGAAGCCCTCATCGCCACCGGTGTGGTGCTGTTTGTGTTCATCCTGATCATCAACCTGCTGTTTTCCATCATCAAGCGGAAGGAGCGCAAAGCGTGAGCGATATGGCTGAAAATATGAAAAAAACCGAATCTGCTGCGGAGATCGTGGCCGTAAACAAGGTCACGTTCAAGCAGTCCTTAAAACAATATAAAAAGTCGCCTTTTTCCCTGTTTTTGCGGATCATCGTCACTCTGGCCGCTGTTATCACCGTGGCTGTGCTGCTGTTTTTGGTGGCCTACATTCTGGTGATGGGTGTGCCCAACCTGAAGCCCTCCCTCTTTGCGCTGGAGTACAACAGTGACAACGCTTCCCTGCTGCCCGCTTTGATCAACACCATCATCATGACCCTGATGTCCTTGATCGTGGCAGTGCCCATCGGCATTTTCTCCGCCATCTACCTGGTGGAATACGCCCGCCGGGGCAACAAGCTGGTGGGTGTGGTACGCATCACCGCCGAGACCCTGTCCGGTATTCCTTCCATTGTATACGGCCTGTTTGGTTTCCTGTTCTTCGGCGTTTCCTTTGGCTGGGGCTATTCCATGCTGGGCGGCGCCTTGACCATGGCCATTATGATTCTTCCTCTGATTATGCGCACCACCGAAGAAGCCCTGATGAGCGTACCGGACTCCTTCCGGGAAGGCAGCTTCGGCCTGGGCGCCGGTAAGCTGCGCACTGTGTTCCGCATCATTCTCCCCTCGGCCATGCCCGGTATCCTTTCGGGCATCATCCTGGGCGTGGGCCGCATCGTGGGCGAAACCGCCGCGCTGATGTTCACCTCCGGCACGGTGGCCCAAGTGGCCATCAACCCCATGTCCTCCGGCCGGACTCTGGCGGTGCACATGTACAACTTGTTGAACGAAGGTTTGGCCCGGGAGGCCGCATACGCCACTGCTGTGGTTCTGCTGATCCTGGTGGTGGGCATCAACGCTCTTTCCTCCTTCGTGGCTAAGAAATTTACCAAGGCGTAAAATCTGAAACAGCAGGATGGGGCTTTTCATTTCATATATATGCTGCCCCGCCTTGCGATGAACTAAAGGAATGGATGGTTTCTCTTATGGATAAAATCACGGTCAAAAACCTGGACCTGTACTACGGGGACTTCAAAGCTCTGAAATCGGTGAGCATGAACATTGCCCCCAACGAAGTGACCGCCTTTATTGGCCCCTCCGGCTGCGGCAAATCCACTCTGCTCAAATCTCTGAACCGGATGAACGATCTGGTGGAAGGCTGCAAGATCACCGGAGAGATCCTCCTGGACGGGGAGGACATTTACGGAAATATCGACGTGAACCAACTGCGCAAGCGGGTGGGCATGGTGTTCCAAAAGCCCAACCCCTTCCCCATGAGCGTTTACGACAACATCGCCTACGGTCCCCGGACCCACGGCATCCGCTCCAAAGTGAAGCTGGATGAGATCGTGGAAAAATCCCTGCGGGGTGCGGCGATCTGGGACGAACTGAAAGACCGTCTGAAAAAAAGCGCCCTGGGACTTTCCGGCGGCCAGCAGCAGCGGCTTTGCATTGCCCGAGCCCTGGCTGTGGAACCGGAAGTGCTCCTGATGGACGAACCCACGTCCGCTCTGGACCCCATCTCCACCTCCAAGATCGAGGAACTTGCAATGGAGTTGAAATCAGACTATACTATTGTCATTGTGACCCACAACATGCAGCAGGCGGCCCGTATTTCCGACAAAACGGCGTTCTTCCTCTTAGGCGAACTGGTGGAGTTCGGTCCCACCGAGACTGTGTTCTCCATGCCCAAAGACAAGCGTACCGAAGATTACATCACTGGCCGGTTCGGCTGATGAGAAAGGATTTACACAATGAGAACGAAATTCGACGAACAACTGGAAAAACTCAATGTGACGCTGATCACCACCGGCGCCCTGTGCGAGGACGCCATTTCCACCGCCGCCAAAGCTCTTTTGGAAAACGATATGGAGCTGGCCGCCAAGGTGAAACCTATTGAGCTGGAAATCGACCAGAAAGAGCGGGAAATTGAAAACCTGTGCATGCGCTTGCTGCTCCAGCAGCAGCCTGTGGCAGGCGACCTGCGGCAGATCTCCTCTGCGCTGAAGATGATCACCGACTTGGAGCGCATTGGCGACCAGACTTCCGACATTGCCGAGCTGCTGCCCTATCTGCAGCAAGGGGACATCACTTTCAGCAAAGTGCATATCAAAGAAATGGCCGAGGCCACCATCAAGATGGTCACGGACGCCATCGATTCTTTCGTCCGGCAGGACCTGCCCCTTGCCAAAAGCGTTATGCAGTACGACTCCGTTGTGGATGACCTTTTCACTCGGGTAAAGACCGAGCTGATCCACCTTATCAGCGAAAACCGGGAAAGCGGCGAGTTTTGCCTGGATCTGCTGATGGTGGCCAAATATTTCGAGCGCATTGGCGATCACGCGGTGAACGTGGCCGAATGGGTGCAGTATTCCCTCACCGGCACGAAAACTTCGGCGTAATCATTGTTTTGAGAAAGGACGGTCCGGCTTTTGCCGGGATGGGCTATGATCTATTTTTTGGAAGACGACAACAGTATCCGCGAACTGGTGGTTTACACCTTGAATTCCACCGGGTATGACGCGGTGGGTTTTGGAAAACCCACTGAATTTTGGACCGCTATGGAACAGGAACTGCCCAGTTTGGTGCTTCTGGACATCATGCTGCCCGAAGAGGACGGTCTGCAAATTCTCAAAAAGCTGCGGGCAAATCCCGCCACCAAAAAGCTTCCGGTAATGATGCTCACCGCCAAGGACAGCGAGTACGACAAGGTCCTGGGTCTGGACAGCGGCGCGGACGACTACGTGCCCAAGCCCTTCGGCATGATGGAGCTGATGGCCCGCATCAAGGCACTGCTCCGCCGGGCCGGCCCCCAGGAGCCGGAAGATAAAGAATACACCCTGGGCAAGCTGTACGTATCCCCCTCCCGCCACATGGTTAAAGTGGACGGCAAAGAGGTGGCCCTCACGTTGAAAGAGTTTGAGCTTCTCTGCTTCCTGCTGGAAAACGACGGCATGGTCCTCACCCGGGACAAGATCCTTGCCCGGATCTGGGGGTACGATTTCGACGGCGAGACCCGCACGGTGGACGTGCATGTGCGCACCCTCCGTCAAAAATTGGGAGAGTGCGGTGTTCTGATTGAAACAGTGCGGGGCGTGGGGTATAAAATCGACCGCCGGGGGTAAGTTCCCTGCCCACACCGCCAAGAAAGGAATTGACCACCTGTGAGAAAAAAGATCTTTAAAAATATGTGCCTGCTGGCGTTGGTGACCATCCTCCTCTCTTCCCTGCTCGTCACCTTTGCCTACTATGGCACCTCGGACTCCCGCATGAAAGCGGAAGTCCGGGAAGAAGCCCGGTTCATCAAGGGCGCGGTGGAACTCTCCGGGGAAGAATATCTGGAGACCATCCAAGGCACGCCCAACCGTGTGACCTTGATCGACACCGACGGAACCGTGCTGTACGACAACCAGGCGGACCCGGCCACCATGGAAAACCATGCCGGCCGCCAGGAAGTGCAGCGGGCCACCAAAGTGGGCGCTGGAGAGACCACCCGCATGTCCGGCACCCTGTCCCAGCAGACCTTCTACTATGCGGTAAAGCTGGAAAACGGGCAGATCCTCCGGGTCGCCTGTGATACGGACTCCGTGTTCGCCGCGGTGCTGGCCGTACTGCCCTGGATCATCGGCAGCGCGGTGGTAGTGGCCGTCATCACGGTATTGTTCTCCAATTTCCTCACCAAAAAAATCGTGGCTCCCATCAACCAGTTGGATTTGAACGATCCTACTGACGATAGTGTCTACGACGAGCTTTCTCCCCTGCTGACCAAGATCAACCGCCAGAACGAGGTGATCGACCAGCAGATGCGTTCTCTGCGGGAAAAGCAGGAAGAATTCACCTCCATCACCGAAAACATGAGTGAAGGTTTCCTGGTGCTGGACAAAAACACGGACATTCTTTCCTACAACACCAGCGCTTTGCGGCTGCTGGGCGCGGACGCTGCCCCGGCGGAAAGCCATGAAAGCGCTTTGGCTCTGAACCGGAGCGCCGGGTTCCGCAGTGCGGTGGACGCCGCCCTGTCCGGTAGCCGCAGCGAACAGCTGGTCCGGCAAGGAGGCCGCTGCTGCCAGGTAATGGCCAACCCCGTCATGCGGGAAGGGGAAGTGGAAGGCGCCGTGGTGGTGATTCTGGACATCACCGAGCGGGAAGAGCGGGAAAACCTGCGGCGGGAATTTACCGCCAATGTTTCCCACGAGCTGAAAACGCCTTTGACCTCCATCTCCGGCTTTGCGGAGATCATCCAAAACGGCATTGTGAAACCGGAAGACATTCCCCGGTTTGCCGGAAACATCTATGTGGAATCCCAGCGGCTGATCTCCCTTGTGGACGATATTTTGAACCTGTCCCGTTTGGACGAAGAAGACGTGCAGCTGGAACGGGAAGACTTTGACCTGGCCGCTTTGGCCCGGGATGTGGCAAGCCGTTTGAAGGATTCCGCCAAGAAAAACGGCGTGGTCATTACGGTGATCGGCGACAAAGCAGAAATGAACGGCGTAAGAAGCATTGTGGACGAGATGGTCTACAATCTGATGGACAACGCGGTCAAATACAATAAGAAAAACGGCCGGGTCACTGTGACGGTGGAAAAAGGACAGAACGGCCCCACTCTTACGGTGACAGACACCGGTATCGGCATCCCCCAAGGAGATGTGGACCGGGTGTTTGAACGGTTCTATCGCGTGGATAAGAGCCATTCCAAGGAAATCGGCGGCACGGGCCTGGGGCTTTCCATTGTGAAGCACGGAGCCGCCTTCCACAACGCCAAGGTCTCCTTGGAAAGCGTGGAAGGAAAAGGCACCACGGTGCGGCTGGCTTTCCCCAACTGAATTTCGCGTACAAGTTCTTCTCTGAAATATTTCCCCGAAAAGGAAGGGACCTCCGCCCCGGAGGTCCCTTCCTTTTTCTTTTATTCCCAGGAATATCCCGGGTCTTCAAACAGACAAAACGGGTGGCCGTCCGGGTCAAAAAACACGGTGACTCCCTGCAAAAACTGCACCGGCGACCGCACTGCGCCGCAGGCCAAGGCATGCTCTTCCGCCTGAGCCAGGTCCTCCACCAAAAAATCCAGGTGGAGCATTTTTGTGGGCTTTCCCGGCTCTTCCGGCCACACCGGCCGGACATAGTCTTCCTCTGTCTGAAAAGACAATCCTGTCCCGCCGGAAGGGTCCCGCATCAGCACCCAGTCCGGCTCCCGGGCTGTGATCTCCCACCCCAGAAGCTTGGAATAAAAAGCTGAGGTCACTTGGGCATCTTTACAGTCCACTACCACCGTGCGCAGCTTGATCTTCATAGCGCTCCTCCTCTCACTGCCACAAACCCGTGCTGATCAGGTAAAGCGCTCCCCAATACAGAGCCATGATGGGCTTTTGCCATTTTTTGTCCCAATGGGCCAACTGGTTCTTGGCCACCATCATATCCGAGGCGTAAAACATCACAGCCCCTACCGCCACCGGCCACCAACGCGCACCCAACAAAAACGGCATGGGCACCGCCAGGGCAAGGCTTCCTCCCAGCAGAGCCGGGTACAGGCAGAAGGGCACAGTCAGTTTGCCAAGGGTGGGCAATTCCTTGCGGAAAAGCAGGGCTGTGAGCAAATATGCGGCGATCCACAGTCCCAGGCTCCACCAAGTGGGAGAGACCTGCCACCACAGCCACACGATCAGACACACATGGGCTGCGCCGAACACCAACATTCCGGGCACGAAATTGATTTCCAGCAGGGCGTCGGCAATGGTGCACAGCACAAAGAACCAAAACACCAGGGGGACTTCTAAAACGCCCCCTTGGGAGATGGATGCAAAGGCGGCGCTTCCCACCGCCAAAAAGCTCCCGGCGCACTTGGCGATCAAACTCTCTTTCATCATGCCTGCCCGGCGCAGATAGAAGTACAGGACGAACTGGGCCACCCACAGGGGGATGGCAAGAGCGGAATAGGTGAGCAATGTCATGGAAAGCACCTCCCAAAAGGTTTCTCTGGTTCGATTATACCTGGCTTTTTCCTCCAAAGCAACCGGGAGTTTTCCCTTTTCAAAAACGCCTGGTTCTGCTATGCTGAAAAGAGAAAAAATATGGTTTGATTTCTGTAACGAAAGGGAATCAACCGAGTCTTATAGACGGAAGCGGGGTGAGGAGATGGAGGATTTCGAGCAGATCTATTCGGAGTACTACGACATGGTATACGGCTATTGTCTGCACCTGAGCCACGACCCTTCCTTGGCGGAAGAGGTCACCCAGGAATCCTTTTTCAAGGCGCTCAAAGCCATTGATTCCTTCCACGGAGAATGCAGGCTCAACGTATGGCTGTGCCAGATCGCCAAAAACACCTACTTCACCCTGCTGAAAAAACGAAAACGGACCTCCCCGCCTCCCCCGGAGGACTGGGCCGATCCTCAGGACCTGGAACAGCGTTTTGGGGACCGGGAAGAAGCCCTGCAAATCCACCGAGTCCTCCACACCCTGCCTGACCCTTACCGGGAGGTGTTCTGGCTCAGGACTTTTGGGGAACTGAGCTTCGCCCAGATTGGCAGACTGTTTGAGAAAACCGAAAGTTGGGCCCGTGTGACCTACCACCGGGCCAGAATGAAGATCAAGGAGGAATTGGTATGAAAGTCCCTTGTTCTGTAATCCAAGACCTGCTGCCCCTGTACCACGACAATGTGTGCTCCCCGGAAAGCTGTGCCATGATTGAGGAGCACCTGAAAGACTGCGAAGCCTGCCAGGAAGAATTCCACAAGCTGGAGGAAAGCCCGCTGCCCCAGGCTGTGAAGGAAGAAGAGGAACACAAATCCCAGGGATTGAAAAAGGTAAAACGTACCCTTCGCCGGAGATGGGTGAAAGTGGTAGCCATCGCCATTGTGGCGGTGATCGTTCTTTCCATTCCTCTGGGGATGTGGATGAACAGTCCCTGTTTTGTGGAACCAGCAGATGTAGTTACGGATGTGTATGTACAAAATGACATACTCACCGTTGAATCCGACAGTTATTACGGTACCTGGGTGGAACGCATTTATCTGCCCGATGAGGAACACCCGGACGACCCGCAAAATGGGTCCATTCTGATTCTGCAAGCAAACACCACCCCTCTGAACTGGATCACCTCCACGATTCAAGGGACCAAAGAAAAATATCATCAATGTTTTGAGTTTGCTCTCACAGAGGAAGGATGGTGGGAACAAAATAAAGATTGGGCGGACTATGAGAATTCCCTCATTGACCTGTACAAACGCTATCCCGATCAAGCGCCTTATCCCCAGGATTATACCCCACCCAAGATCACGCCGGAAACATCGGGGGACTTTTACGAGGATGTGACTGCCGTTTACTATTACACCAACATTGATGCAGGGCTGTGGCGTAAAACACCGGAAGAAAAATTGGAAGATCTGGACGCTCATGGGATTCTCCTTTGGAGTGCCGAGAACGAAACTAAATAAAATATTGGAAACCCCCGGGCCGTTGCTGGCTCGGGGGTTTCTTTTATGAAAAGGTGGATAAAATTTTTACACTTCGGGGCAATTAGCCCATTTTGTAAATCTTGACCTCATAGCCCTTCAATTCTACGCTGCCACTGAGATTTGTCTTTTCTCCGGTAAGCATCTCTGTTGCCGGGCCGTGGTAGGCGCACTCCATCTGGCAGGGGTTCTCCTCAGCATTAACCGCCAGGATCACGGTCTCCTCCGGACACTGACGCACCATGATCCACTGCTTGTTCCGCAAGGTCAGGTTCTTGAAATCCCCATCCTTCAGCGCCTTACTGCTGCTCTTGATCCGGGAAAGCTTCCCGATAAATTCTGTCAGCTCGTTCTCTTCCGGTTTTTCAAAGCAGGGACGCAGCGCCTGGTCGCCCTGATGCTTCTCTCCCTGGGCACCCCACTCACTGCCATAGTAGATGCAGGGGATACCCGGCATACAGAACAGCACGGCGTACAGGCCGAAGATCTGCTTCTTGTCCTGCAAAATGCTGTAAAGCCTGGTCACGTCATGGTTATCCGCAAAGGAGAACAGGTGCATCCCCTTGTAGAGAGTCCACTGCTCCGGGCCGAACTGCCGGGCCAAGGAATGGGCGATCTCAAACATGTTCATGGAGTTAAAGGCGGAATACAAGCCCTTATAGCACTCGTAGTTGGTGGCGCTGTCCAGCATCTCCGGGTTGACGATCCGCTTATAGTCCCCGTGGATCATCTCGCCCAGCAGGAAAAATCCTTCGTCCTTTGCCCGCACATAGCTGTGCAGCCGGCGCATGAAGTTTTCGTCCAGCAAGTAGGCCACGTCCAGCCGCAGACCGTCGATGCCAAACTCTTCCATCCACTGGCCTACGCACTCCAACAAATAGTCCACCACAGTTGGGTTTTGCAGGTTCAGCTTGACCAGCTCGAAATGGCCTTCCCAGCCCTCGTACCAAAAACCGTCATTGTAGCCGCTGTTCCCTCCAAAATTGATGTGGAACCAATCTTTATACGGGGAAGCTTCCCGCTTTTCCTGCACATCCCGGAAAGCCCAGAACCCCCGGCCCACATGGTTGAACACGCCGTCCAACACCACCCGGATACCCGCTTCATGCAGGGCGTCGCAGACTTCCTTAAAGTCCTCATTGGTGCCCAGGCGGCAGTCGATCTTCCGGTAATCCCGGGTATCGTACCCATGGGAATCGGATTCGAACACCGGGGAAAAGTAAATGGCGCCAATGCCCAATTTTTGCAGATGGGGAATCCATTCCTTTACTTTGGAAATACGGTTCACCGTCACCCCATCATTGTGAAAAGGGGCGCCGCAAAAACCCAAGGGGTAGATCTGATAAAACACTGCGCTTTGGGCCCAGTCTTTCTCTATTTTAAGCATATAGCTTCCTCCTTTGTTCGCTTGAGCCCTTATAGGGTTCTTTCCTTTACAGTATAGGCTATTTGGCGTAAAAATGGAAGTCTTTTTATAAATAATTTGAATTCTATCACTAAAAAATAAGCTTTTCTGTGCTGTAACAGTTGCTTTTTGGAGCCCAGGTCCCCAGGTTGCCTTTTTCCCCCACCAAGTCCGCACAGCAACAAAAAGGAGGGCCCTGAGGGTCCTCCTAAAACACTTTAGTCTATTTTGTATTCATCCCGGCCGGGAACAGTCAACACTGTGCTGTAAAAAGCCCCCATAGCCTGGACCATGTACTCCAGGTCTTTCACACCCGCTGTTTCGTAGGGGGAGTGCATGGAAAGCTGGGGCAGGCCAATATCCACCGTGGGCAGGGCCACATGGGAACCGGACAGGTTGCCCAGGGTACCGCCGCCAGGGATCTTGGAGTTGTTGTAGTAGACCTGCACCGGCACACCGGCTTTCTCACAGATCCGCTGGAACACGCCGGCAGTCAACGCGTCAGTGGCATACCGGGGACTGTGTTTCACCACCACGCCGCCGTTTAAGTAGCAGCGGTTGGTCAGGTCGGACTTTTCGGGGCTGTCCGGATGAACCGCGTGGGCGTTATCCGCGGAGAGCATCATGCCGCCTGCAATGGCCCGTATCATCTCTTCCCTGTTTTTCCCAGCGGCCAGGCAGATACGCTCCAACACATCGGAAAGGAAGGTGGAATCCGCCCCTTGGCGTGTCAGGCTGCCGATCTCCTCATTGTCAAACAAGGCGCACACAGTGACGTTTTCCGGATTCTCCGCCGCCATAAACGCGGTGGCCGCGGAAAACACGCACTCCAGGTCGTCCAAACGGGGCGCGGCAAGGAACTCTTCCTCCGCTCCGAACACAGTGCCTTGAGCCCGGCTGTACAGGTACAGGTCCCAGGAAAGGATGTCCTCCGGGGAAACCTGGGCGTTTTCAGCCACCAATTTCAAAAGGTCCGCTTCGCCGCTTCCCAGCAGGGGAAGGGTATCCTTCTGGGTGTCCAGTTTGACCCCCTCGTTGACGCCCCGGTTCATGTGGATGGCCACACCGGGAATCACAAGCAGATCCCGCTGGATATCCGCCAACACGCCCCGCACACCATCCTTCGTGCGGACTGCCAACCGCCCTGCCACAGACAGGGGTCGGTCGGTCCAAAGGGCCAGCTGCATTCCGCCGTACACCTCGGTATTCAGCTTGGTGTACTGGCCGTCCACCCTCAGCTCCGGGCTTTCCTTTACCTTGAAGCAAGGGGAATCCCCATGGGGCGCCACCACGGAAAAACCGTGGAAGTCCAACTTGGGAAGTTTAAAAGCCATCAGAGCACTCATGCCCCGGGTGACAAAATACTTCCCCCCCGCTTTCAATTCCCAAGGCTCTGTTTCCAAAAGTTCCTGGAAACCATCCGCTTCCAACATTCCCCGAACCGTGGCCGCTGTATGGCTGGCCGTGGGGGATTTTTCGATAAAATCAAACAATTTGCGAATCATGACAAACCTCCTTGCGCAAGTCCACAATCCTGCTGTAGTTCCCACCTATTTCGCCGCTTATTTCAAATGCTCCTCAATCAGCCGGTTCAGCCGTTCCCGGGCGGAAAGCAGCTCTTCTGCCTGATGGGGATAGTGGGAGAAGGTCATTTCCCCATAGCCGGGCAACACACGCTCCCCGGGGTCCTCCCCTGTGAGGGACTGGGCAAGCTCCAAGGCACGCAGGTCCTGCAATCCGTGGTGAAAGACCTTCATCCGAAGCGACTGGATCGGTCCATCCTTCCCGGGATACACAGAAAAAGCATCCCCTCCCGGGAAAGCCCCGGCCGCGTCGGTCACCAGCCACGGATTCACCTTCTCACGGGAATTTTGACTGTACCAGAAATTGTACCCCCAGTGCAAAAACCCCTCCACCGGGTATTTGTGCAGCTGCCAGCCCAAAATCCTGTTCCGGGCAGAGGGCATGGCCAAAAACCGGTTGGCTACGTCCACACCTTGTGCGCAGCAATAGTAAGCCCACAGTCCCGGCACTTTTCGCTCCAAAAACGGCTGGATATGGTCGGTGGCCGCCACTGGGTGGTCTACCAGACCGCTGTCGTAAAAGGCCGGGTCCGACAGAGCGTCATACAACGGGAACTCTCCCAAATAGGGTGTGACCAACGCTTTCGCCTGACGGTAAGAATCCAAATGTTCTTTCCCAGGCTCGTCGGAAATGTGGAACACCACTTTTCCGGAAAGGCCCTGCTCCCGCAAAAATCCTGTCAGGGCGGGGAGCATTTGGCTCAGGAACCCTGCATACTCCGGAGACGCGGCAGGGGTGTCCCAGCCAAAAAGCTGGCGCTTTACCCCATGCTCCACCCCATACACCGCCGGGGCAAATTTGGCGCCCCACTGGGTGAACAGATGCGACATTTCAAAACGCTCCACACCACAGCGCCGTGCCATGGCGATAAAACGCTCCAACAGGGAAAAATCAAACCGGTACTGGTCTCCGTCTTTTTCCACTCCCAGCAACTGGGTACATGGACGGGTCTTTCCAGGTTCCGTATCCAGGGGCGGAGTAAAAATGGGCGTCAGCACCACGTTCATGCCTTCCTCCGCCGCGGCTTTCAAATACGTTTCCCAAAGCTCCCAATGGGCCTGGGAATACACCGGCACCCCATAGTAATCCGCCAGGCAATCCCCGTGGAACCACTGGGTATACCACAGCCGCTGGGCAGGCAGGTCCGCTCCCACCACATGGAGTTTTACGGTACAGGAAGCCTGCTCCTCCCCGGCGGAAAACCGGAGGGTCACCGGGGAGTCCCCGGCAGGGAACCCAGCGGGAACGGTACCATTCACCCACAACACAGTGGGATAAAAGGCGGTCAATTCCACCCTATTCTCCTGCAAAGGCAGCAGAGGGTCCGGGAACAACCCGGGCTGGGTGGAGAGATAATTTCCATCCTGGACCGCCGTGGGATACGCGGGCAAGGTACACGGCACCTGGGCCACTTGGAACACTTCCACAAACTCCGCCAAGGGGGATTCCACCTGGACCTCTACCGGCACGGCTGCCCAGCCGTCCCTCTGAAGGACCACCTGCCAGGCAAACTCCTCGCCCCCCAAGCAGCTCATTTCCTTCCAGGGAGACGCAGTGACCGGCTGCCCCAGAAACACCTTTTCCAACGAAGAAACAACTTGCGCTTTCATGCCATTTCCACCTTTCCGGCTGCTCCCTTAAAACAGCCGCGATTTTTAAAAAGAGTGAAAATCCGGGATATACTGCTGGCCTTTGGCAGCCCGCGCCTGGGTAAAACCGTCCAGCTCCAAGTCGAACAAGGCGTCCTCCACCTTCTGCTGTTCCCGCCGGGTGATGGGACGCTGAAGCTCCGGGAAGTTTTCCAGATTTCCGCAAGGGGTATACTGGGCCATCAAGCTTACAGGAATCCCGGGGAATTCCTTTTTGATACGCTCCAAGGCGGCAATGGAATTTTTGGTGTGGCCCGGCAAAATCAAATGGCGGATGAGCACGCCTTGTTTCATCATGCCGTCCTCCCCGTACACGGGAGCGCCTACCTGCCGCACCATCTCGTGAATGGCCGCCCGGGCTGTTTGGGGGTAATCGGCCGCTCGGGAAAGCCGAAGCGCCAATTCCGGGTCATCATATTTATAATCGGGCAGGTAAATATCCACCAAGCCCTCCAACATGCGCAATGTTTCCACCCGCTCATATCCGGATGTGTTGTACACCACCGGCACAGGAAGTTTCCGCAAAAGCAGGGCTTCCCGGATCTTGGGCACAAAATGAGTGGGAGTGACAAGATTGATATTGTGAGCCCCTTGGTCCACCAGAGAGAAGAAAATCCGGCTCAATTCCTCCGGGGTCACCTCTTTGCCCCGGTTGGGGCCGTGGCTGATTTCCCCGTTTTGGCAGAACACGCAGCCCAGGGTACATCCGGTGAAAAATACCGCTCCGGAGCCCTGCTTCCCGCTGATGGGCGGCTCTTCCCAAAAATGGAGAGCGGCCCGGGCGATACGCATGGTTTCGCCGCTGCGGCACACACCGTTCCCGGTTTCTTCCCGGGGAACGCCGCAATTTCTGGGACACAAACGGCAGGCGGTGATCATAGGGCACTACCTTTCAACGCCAGCATGGCACAGTTGCTGCCCCGCTGGCCCCGTGTTTTTCTATGGGAGAAGATCAAATCGCTTTCGCACATGGTGCAGACATTTCCGATGGTGATGTTTTCCGCTTTCACCCCGGCGCCCAGCAGAAACTGCCGGTTGCACTCCCACAAGTCCACATGATATTTTTCACGCTCCGGGCCGGTGACGAATTTCTCCGCTCCGGGGAGCTTTAAAAACTCCAGGGCAACTGGCTCATCCACCTCAAAGCACTCTTTGCCGATGGACGGTCCCACGGCCACTTTTAACGCCTCCGGCCGGGTGCCGAATTCCAGGGCCATCCGCTCCACCATGGCTTTCGCCATGCCCGCGGCAGTGCCCCGCCATCCCGCATGGGCCAATCCAATGGCGTTGTGCTCCTGGTCCGCAAAGTACAGGGGCACACAATCGGCGCAATAGATCACCAGGGTGACGGAAGGATCGTCGGTGCACAGGCCGTCGATGGACTCCATATCCTTCTCCCGCCAAATGCCGATCCCCCGCTGGGCGCTTCCCACCCGGCGAATATGGATGTGATGGTCCTGAGCGCCACACACCAGAGACTCCGGGTCAAACCCAGCGGCGCTGCAGAAGATGCGATAATTTTCCGCCACCTTCTCCGGATCGTCCCCACGGCCAAATCCCAGGTTCATGGAGGCAAACTCCTTTTCGCTGACCCCGCCCACTCGGGTGGTAAAGGTATGGTTTACAAAGGAAAGCTCTTTCCAAGGGGTAAACCGCAGCACACCCACTCCCTGGGGCAGCTCCAGCTCCATGTTCCCCAAAGGTCCGGGAACGGCTTTCCGGGGCGCTTCAATATCCGGCAACGGGAAGGTCTTTTTATTCACAGTCAATCCCTCGTATTTCTGTTTGATGGTCAGCCGCCCGGCGAACAGGTGGCCGCAGCGGGTGCAGCGGAAATCCGCCCGGAAGCTTTTGTTTTTCAGGCTCCACCGGGTGAGCCGCCGGCTTTCCCCGCCGCATTTGGGACAGGGGAACCGGAGATGGCTTTTTTCCACCAGGGGGCTGTGGAGGTCGCAAACATAGGTGGTCTTAAAGGTGATCCGCCGGTAAAATTCCCCGTCGCACTGGTCCACATAGGGGACAATGGCTTTCGGGTCATAGACCTTCCGGAGCACCGCCAAAGTCATCAGGCTGTCGTCCAACGCCCGATGATGGTCCATACCGGACACGTCCAGCCCCAGCAGCTCTGCCGCCCGGGAAAGGCCCACCTGCTCTTTTCGCCCCAGGCCGATCCGGTCCTGGGTGAACATTTGCAAATCGCAGTAACGTGACAAGAAAGGCACGGTTTCATCCCCGCTGAAATACCGGCAATTCTCGATCAGCGTGAGAATATCCGACGTTCCCCAGGTCATCACCACACAATCCCCCGCCCAGCGCTTGAACCGGCTGACCGCCTGCATGAAGGTCATGCCGTCAGTCAGGTTTTCGTCGGTGATGTTGGTCAGGTTCACAATGGTGCTGCTGATATGCTTTGCCACCTGGGGTTTGACAAAACAGGAAAATGTGGATTTCTCCACCAGGTCCGGGCCGCATTTCACGGCCCCGAACTCGATGATCTCGTTGATATAACCCTTGAGCCGCCGGCTGTAGGTGCCGTTCCACTCCAGGTCCAAAATGACAATATCCAACCGGTCGTCTCCTTTCTGCACAGTGCCTGTGCTCTCAATTCGCGCCTTGGGGCGGTGGGCTTACGCCCACGCCTGCGCTGGCCGTTCCCTCGCGTCCGCGCGGGGTGCCTGTGCTCTCAATTCGCGCCCTGGGGCGGTGGGCTTACGCCCACGCCTGTGCTGACCGTTCCCTCGCGTCCGCGCGGGGTGCCTGTGCTCTCAATTCGCGCCCTGGGGCGGTGGGCTTACGCCCACGCCTGTGCTG
>ENA-UOJL01002210-UOJL01002210.1-human-gut-metagenome-genome-assembly--contig:-P47-NODE-2210-length-16882-cov-22.012480_pt1 | contig 16882 bp, 14 predicted proteins | sample MGYA00242347_ERZ723894 | MGnify/ENA metagenome assembly ERZ723894
TGATGGTGGCGGGCGAGACCTTGCTGCCCCACAGTGCCTCCGTGATGTCCTCCACCCGGCGCACGGAGACGCCTGCCAGGTACATCTTGATAAGTGCCTCCTCCACGCTGCTCTCCCGGCGGCGATACCGCTCGATGATGGCAGTCTCGAAGGATACGCCCTTGAGGCGCGGTATATGGAGCGTGACGTCGCCGGAGGTGGTGGTGAGGCTGCGGTCGTAGTGGCCGCTTCGGTAGCCCTGACGGGCCTCGCTACGCTCGTAGCGGGCCGCCTGCGTCAGGGACTCCGCCTCCTTCTCCAGCAGCTCGTTCAGGGTTTCCTCCACGCTGCCGCGAACCAATTCCTTGATTTGGCCCTTGATTACTTCCTCGTTTAGCTGTACAATTTTCTCGGACATAGTTTGCTGTCTCCTTTCGAATGTTTGTGTGGTAACTTCATTCTACCAGAGCCTGCAAGCTATGTCTTCTTTTATGCGATTTTCAATTTGCGCAAGTTATTGTACATTATCCGCTACTATTGTCTCATGCATGTCTATGCGCGGTAGGTTTGACGCTTACCTTCTCTCTCATTTGGGCAAAGAAAAGCCAGAGGAAGCGAATGCACGCCTCTGGCGTGCGTCCGCTTTCTCTGGCACCGCGGCCCCGCTGGGCTGCGTGGTCTTATTATTCGTCTGCCAACATTGCGCTCCCTTGGCATTGTTCGTCGCTTTGGCAGGGTATCAGTCCCTTTCACCAACGAACAATGCCGTATTCAGGAAAGAAAGGTGAAGAATCGCAAGAGTCCCTATCTTGAAGTGATCAGCAGCTTACAATGACACTTTATAAATTCAGGGAATATTTTAAAAATCAATTCAGCGCTGGATGCGGCCGGAACCATCGCCGTCGGCCAACTTTTCCACCTCGGCCGCTGTAACCATGTTATAATCGCCCTCGACGGTATGCTTGAGCGCGGAGGCCGCCACGGCAAATTCCACAGCCCGCTGATTGCCCTTACCGGCGAGCAGTGCGTAAATCAGACCGCCGCCGAAGCTGTCGCCGCCACCCACGCGGTCAACGATATGCAAGTCATATTTTTTGGAGAAATGGTATTCATCGCCGACAGCGTCAAACAGCATGGCGCTCCAACCGTTGTCGGACGCCGAGCGGGACTCGCGCAGCGTGATAGCGACCTTTTCAAAGCCAAACCGATCAGCAAGCTGTCTTGCAACGGACTTGTAGCCCTCGCGGTTGATCTCGCCGGCATAGATATCGGTCGCCTCCGCCTCAATGCCGAACACATCCTTGGCATCCTCCTCGTTGGAAATGCATACGTCCACGTACTGACACAGATCAGTCATGGCCTCGCGTGCCTGCTGACGGCTCCACAGCTTGCCGCGGTAGTTGAGATCACAGCTAATCTTGAGCCCGTGTGCCTTCGCCGCCTTGCAGGCGTCACGGCAGGCATCCACCATGTTGGGGCCAAGCGCAGGCGTGATGCCGGTAAAGTGGAACCAGTCCGCGCCTTCAAAAATCACATCCCAGTCGAAGTCGGAGGGAGTGGACTCCTGAATGGCAGAATGCGCCCGGTCATAAATGCAAACGGAACCGCGCTGAGACGCGCCTTTCTCATTATAGTAGATACCGATACGGTCGCCTCCACGCACGATCATAGAGGTATCCACGCCGTAGCGGCGCAGAGAGTTGACCGCAGCCTGTCCGATGGCATGCGCGGGCAGTTTGGTGACGTAGACGGCGTCAAGGCCGTAGTTAGCCAGCGAAACAGCTACGTTAGCTTCCCCGCCACCGAAAGAAAACTCCAAGTGGTCGGCCTGAACAAAGCGCTCGTAATTGTATGGCTGGAGACGAACCATCAATTCTCCAAAGGTTACTACTTTCGGCATACTCTTTCCTCCTATCGATTCAGAAGGTGAATGGCAAAGCCGCCAAAGTCACCCTTGATGTAAACGAATTTTGGCTCGCCCTTGTCATTATACTGAAGCGTATCCTCATCGAATACAACGCCCGCACGGCCAAGATGATACATCGCGCGCTTCACGCTGTTCGTTCGGAAGCCGATGTGTCCCTTTACCCCCGGACCGGGCTTATTCATGTACTCAACCGCGCTTCCTGCGAACCACGATTTGCTCGTCTGACGCACATCCAGTCCCAGCAGTACGCTGACTGCGCGGGCCAGCGACTCCGCTTCTTCAGCACTTCCGCAGTTTACGCCGACGTGCGCAAGCTCAATGCCCAGCATGGTTTTGACCGCCTCCCGGCACAGTCGGATGATCTCGTCCCACCGCTCGTTTTCGATCATGTCCTTTTTGACCATCCACGTTCCGCCGCAGGCGAGGATCTGGTCGAAAGAGAGGTAATCCATCAGATTTTTGGCATTTATGCCTCCAGTCGGCATCCACTTTAATGTGCGGTAAGGACCGGCCAGTGCTTTGAGCTTGGCAATACCGCCGTTTTGCTCGGCAGGGAAGAACTTCACCGCATCCAAGCCCAAGCTCATTGCCTGCTCCATCTCACCGCCGGTGGCGGTGCCGGGAAGCATCAAAGCCCCCTTGGAGAGGCCGTATTTGACCATATCCGGATTGAAGCCAGGGCTGACGATGAATTTTGCTCCCGCTGCCAGCGCACAGTCCAGCTGCTCGCTGGTCGTAACCGTACCAGCACCGACCAGCATCTCCGGAACCTCTTTGCAGATAGCACGGATCGACGCCTCTGCCGCTGGGGTCCGAAACGTAATTTCGGCGGCAGGCAGACCACCTTTTGCCAATGCCTTGGCTAAAGGGACAGCCTTGTCTGGGTCGTCAATAGCAATCACAGGAATGATTCCAATTTTATATATTTGTTCTAAAATCTGATTCATACTTAACAAACACCTTTTAGGTTTTCAAAAATAAAGTCCTATTGTAAATTGCAATACACTGATCATGGGGCAGCTCTTAGCAGTCTGTTCTTCTGATATCGGGTCAGAGCATCGGGTCCAATTGATTCCAAAAGAGGAAACCTGTACCAAGATACCCGGAAGACGGCGTTTCATAACCGCAGAAATTTGAAAATACTTAGCATTATAGGCTGCTTCATTACCGTTTTGTGGAAATGCAGCAATCAGTTACGACCATTCAACCGCGCAATATCCGACCGCCATACAGCTTTCCACCTTGATAAAAAGGGCCTGAGGAGGTCTTCCCCAGGCCCCAAAACAGGCGCTTACAGCTTATCCTCACGCATAAAATGAGCATTGGTCCCATCAATGGAGAAGAACTCATCTGCTGCACGCCGACCGATGTCATCTGGGTACTTAGATATCTCATTTAAGTACTCTTTTTCATCAACATAGGTAAACGCGCCGTCTCGCATTATGACCTTGCCATCCACTGCAACCAGCGAAACCTCAGATCCCCTGGCACTGTAAACCAGATTAGGTACCATGTTGCGCATTGGGTAAGTGTACACCGGCAACATGGAGGGACAATTGAGATCTATAGCAATATAGTCCGCGCATTTTCCAGGCTCAAGAGAGCCTACGGTATCGCCCAAGCCAATCGCTTGGGCACCCTCAATGGTGGCCATACGCAGGGCCTTCCAGGCGGGCATAACTTCCGGATTCTGATACTTGATCTTGTTGAAGAGGCAAACATTTTTCATCTCATTGATGATATTATGGCAGTTGTTGCCCGGAGCCTGATCGGAACCCAAGGCTACCACACCGCCCGCCTGCTGGAAAACAACACTTGGGCAGACAATGCCATCAATGATGCCGATCGAACCCGGATTAACGATCATTGAGGCACCTCGTTTGGCAATAAGGGCAGCTTCCTCATCTGTACAGTCAGTAAGATGGACTGCAATAAGAGATTCATCCAGATAGCCCAACTCATCAAGAAAAGCTGTAGGACGCTTGCCATAGCGCTGGACGATCTGATAGGTCTCTCGATCTCCTTGCTGCACATGCATATGGATTTTGGTACCCCGCTCCTTGACCGCCTTTTGGATACGCAACAGCATCTCCGGGCTGACAAAGTCAGCGCCTTGCGGGCCAAACAGGATCTTAATCCGTCCCCCGGCCTTGTTGTTCCATTTATTATACAGATCAATGTTTCGATTCAGGCTCTCCTCTCCCATGGCATCATCAAACTCATAGAGTTCGCCCGGTTGATAAACCCGTCGTTTAGCCGCTCGAATCGTCTGTGCAATATTCCCTCGGGCGCCCACCTTATCGATGAAAGCACACACATTTTCCATTTTGGAATCATAGTCGCCCAGTGTGGTAGTGCCTGCCCGGACGGCCTCCAGAATGGCCACTCGGCTGCCCACATCCCGTTCCTCGTCATTGACCGCGTTGTCAAAGGGCTGGAGGCCGAACATCATCCAACTGTTGGTGTCTTGGGCCAATCCGCGCATAATATTGCATGCAGTATGCATATGGCCGTCGATAAAACCAGGCAGCACCATATGATGATCCAAGGTGATCATTTCCTCAGCTGTATATTCCGCTAAAATCTCAGGCCGGTTGCCCACCTTCAAGATTTTGCCTCCGTCTACAGCCATAGCGGCATCACTATGATAGCCCACGCCGGCTCCCTCCATCGTATAGAAATGCGGGGCCACCACAATGGTATCAATCTTTTTCATAAATGTCTCCTATTCCAACGACAAAGCAGTTAGTGTACCTTCTCAGGGTAACGCCGTTTGGTAAGCTGAGTCAGAGTAATCAGGCTCACTGTCAGAATAGCAGCAGTAACCGCAATACTCAAGACATACTGTCCGGTCAGTCCGCCAAAAAGGAATCCCACGAAAGCCGAAATACCAACCGTAATTCCGTAGGGCAGCTGCGTCATAACATGGACGATATGGTTGCAGGAAGCACCGGTAGAAGAGAGCACAGTCGTATCGGAGATAGGGGAGCACTGGTCGCCGAACAGGCCACCGCCAATCACGGCGCCAACAACAAACGGAATGGAAATATCAAAGGCGATGGCCATTGGGAAAGCAATGGGCATCATAATAGACCACACGCCCCAAGAGGAACCGGTCGAAAACGAAATGAGTGCGCCAAACAGGAATACCAAAGCCGGAACCATGCCGGGAGTCAGGTACTGCTCCACAATATGGATCAGAAACTCGCTGGTCCCCATACCCTTGACGATAGAGCCCAAGGACCATGCGCACACCAGAATAAAGGGAACCGAGATCAGTTCGGCCATACCGTTGACAAAGGTATCGAACGCCTTGGTCACGCTGAAGAGCTTGGTGCTTACACCCATGATGCCCGCACCCAGCGCGCCACCCATAAAGGCGATGCAAATAGCAAGTGTAATGTTGGCACTGCGGAAGCATCCCACCAACCCGTTGTTAACCAGATCGCCGGACCAGAAAATGGTGGCAAAGAGAGAACCAAACAGGCAAACAATAGGGATAATAAAGTTCCACATAGTAAGCTTATAATCTGCGGGCAGCTCATTTTTCACCTCTGGAACCAAGGGCTGAACCCCGTCGTCCAGCAGCTTTCCGGTCTCTCTGGCCCGCTTTTCTTCCTTGTACATAGGGCCAAAGTTCAAGCCGAAAGCAGCAACGATCAAAACAGAAATCATGGCAAATACGCCATACAGATTGAACGGAAGCATATTCAACCAGATGCCCCATTCGTTGCCCTCAACGCCGCTTGCCAACAGCTCTGCGGCAATCAGTCCCGTGATAAAGGGACCATAGCTGCTAATGGGAGAAAGCGCAGCTAAATTGCATCCCATGGAATCCAGGATATAAGCCAATTTTGCTCGAGAGATGCGCACCTTGTCAGTAACGGGCCGCATGATAGTACCAAGCATGAGGCAGGGCTCCGTATAGCTGAAAATGAAGGCGCTCAGGCAAGTAACGATCTGCCCCTTCTTGGCAGTATTGATAACCTTTGTCACCTTGGTAGCAAAGGCCTCTGCAGCACCAGTGTTACGGAGCATGGCGATCATACCGCCGGAGAGTGTAACCAAAATAATCAAAGATGCATTTCCGCTGAGAGAGGGGATCATATAGTCCGAGATAATTTTGACAAAACCAACCAAAGGGTTAAAGCCGTTCATCATTGTGGACCCCAACCAAACCGCGATGAATAAAGAGAAAATCGTCTGTTTGGTCCACAGGGCCAATCCGATTGCCACGATGGGGGGAATGAGACACAACACTCCATATGTAGTATCCATATAACAAGCCTCCTGTTATAAATTATCTATGGTTTTTTTCATGGAATCTCTGCTTCCGCAACTACAGGCCCTATCCGAATCTGCAAATCACACCTCCTCACTTTCTCGGTCCAGGGATGCGCAAAACGTAAGTCTTGCAAAATCAAGACACGGCATATCAGCTTTGAACGAGACTGATCATACTATATACCGTATATTTTCATGAACAGACCAAACGTTTTGCGCACTCCGGTTTCCAGTCTCCCACCGCTCCCAACATCTTCGGTTTTGGCAGCGCGAGTAACTACGGATCACACTTGGTTAATTTCGGTTTTCGTAACCGGATGCGTACATATTTGCAGGGATGAATTTTCCCTGGCCGTAGCGGCCCACAAACTTGGCGTTCTCCACTACAACCTGGCCTCGCAGCAGAACCGTCTCCACCCGACCAGACTGACGACGGCCCTCATAGAGGTTGTAGTCCACGCCGTTAGGGTTATCTGCCAGATGAACTGTCCCCTCATAATTGGGATCGAAAATGACAACATCTGCGTCAGAACCTACCGCCAGCGTTCCCTTTCTCGGATAGATACCGTTGATTTTTGCCGGCTGAGTGGCAATAACATCTACAAATTTCTGGCGGGTCAGCTTTCCCGTGCATACACCTTCGGTCCACACCATATGCAGTCGATCGCCGGCGCCGGGGGAACCGTTTGGAATCTGAGTAAAATCATTCCTGCCGGCCTGCTTGAGCTCTGCCACATCTATACCGCAGTGGTCGGATGAGACCGCCGTCAGCAGTCCGTCGGATAATGCCTGCCAAAGAGCCTCGCAGTCCTCACGATCCCGCAAAGCGGGGGAGCAAACGAACTTAGCCGCTTCATTGAAATCCGGATTATCCAGAACTTCCTTAGTGGTGGTCAGATAGTGAGTGCAAGTCTCGCCGGAAACCCGCTGACCAGTTCCCTTGGCCTTTTGTAATTCGGCAATGGCCTCCCGACAGGTCATATGAGCAATATAAAGAGGCGTATCGGTCTGACCAGCCAGATAAATAGCCCGGCGCACCGCCTCCGCCTCAGTAAAAGGCGGACGGGAAACATAATGGTAATGCGGCGTCAGTTGGCCCTTCTTTACACACTCGCTGCGGAGGAAATTCAGGATCTCTCCATTCTCTGCATGCACAAATACCGTAGCGCCAACCTGTCGGCTCTTCTCCAGAATACGGAAGAAAGTACCGTCATCTACATGAAGCGGAGAGCCGTTGTAGGCCATAAAAATCTTGATGCTGGAAATGCCTCTCCGAGGAAATTCTTCGATCTCATCAAAGATACTGTCCATAATATATGTTACCATGGAATGCAGTGCAAAATCAACACAAGACTTATCCTTCGCCCGCACATTGATTCGATAATCAATGGAATCCAGCAGTCCGCGATCCGGATCCTGCGGAGCAAAGTCCACAATGGTGGTCGTGCCGCCTACAATAGCAGAGTCGGTCGTCTCATATCCGGCGGTGTCACGGTTGCCGACATTGCACAGGGCGGAAAAGTGGGTGTGCTGGTCTACGCCTCCCGGAAACACATATTTACCTTTGGCGTCTATCACACGATCTGCAGCTTCGTCCAAATGTGTCCCCATTGCGCGGATCACATCGCCCTCCACCAGGATATCCCCCACATACTCTTGTTCTGCGGTTACGATTGTGCCTCCTTTAATCAAGGTACGCATACTGTCATCTCCTAAAATATCAATTCTTGTTTGGTAAACATGGGAAAGCCTACGATATTCTTCTGCTCTGGGAAGCCCCAAGTAGACACCTTGCTGGTACGCAGCCCCATATCTACCATGGCTTCCGCAAATTTAACTGCTGGCATTACCCCATCCAACACGGGAACGCCCAGCTGGGCGGACAGGTCCTCAACAAAGTCCACGAAACCAGCGCACCCCAGCAAAATACATTCGGCGCCGTCCTGCTGCACGGCTAACTTTCCCTGATAGGCTAACGCTTCCAATCCCTTCTTGGGGTCCCTGCCAAATTCCAGCACGCTCAAACCTGTGGATCGGATAGAACGGCAAAACTTTTCCGCTCCATAGTTGGACACCACATCCTCTGTAACCTTGCGAGACCGATCCAAGACCGATACGATAGAAAAGTACGGCGCTATAAATTTGGCAGCAGCAATGGCCGACTCACAGATACCCAGCACAGGCTTGGAGGTGACCTCTCTGGCTGCCTGAAGCCCAGGGTCACCAAAGCAGGCGATGATAAATGCATCGGCGCCTTCCTCTCGGTCTCCCCGGATCACTTCTTTCAGGACCCCCGGAACAGCCAAATACTCATCCACATAACATTCGATGCTGTCCGGCCCGGATGCCGGAGTAACCGCCCAAACCTGAGTGTCGCTGCGTGCCACTCGACGTGCTAAATTTTCTATACTTTCAGTCATGGATTGCGTCGTATTGGGATTGATGATTTTGATCTTCACAATTTTCCCTCCTCTTGGTCCAAAGCCTGAACCATCTTCATCAGCAGCTCAGCTCCCTGGTACAAGTCCTCAGGAGCGCTGTATTCTCGGATAGAGTGGCTAATCCCGTCTTTGCTGGGAATGAACAGAAGCATGGAGGGAACCGCTTTTCCCCAATTCATCAGATCGTGTCCTGCACCGCTGAACATTCTGCGAAAACGGATACCGCTGTTGCGGCACAGTGTCTCGCTCAGCTTTATCAGCTTAGAGCTGCACTGGGTAGGCGACTGGCGAATATATTCTTCGCCTACCAGCTCCGGGTGCTCTTTCAGCACGGAGTCAATGACCTGATCCATGGGCTCCATCGTTGGGTTGCGCAGTTCCACAATAAACTCCACCTTGCCCGGAATCACATTGACCGCTCCTGGGAACACCTGAAGGGTTCCTACAGTGCAGACCATATCCGGCGAAGCGGCCTCAGTCCGTTCCATAAGCTGGGTAATGATCCGGCAGGCTTTCACCAGCGCGTCATCCCGCAGATGCATGGGTGTGCTGCCTGCATGATTGGCACAGCCGGAAACCGTCATGCGATAGCGCACGATGCCCACAATACCATCAACCACGCCTATTTGCATTCTTTCAGCTTCTAATAACCCGCCCTGCTCAATATGTAACTCCAAGTAACACTGATATTGGGTCAGATCTCTTCGGCAGGCGCCGACCTGCTCCATTGTAAGTCCGTGGAGGGCCAGATTTGGCCGCATAGCTTCATCAATCTCTCCGCCGGTAAATGCCTTACTTCCAAAAGTTCCGCCAATGACATTGCCCTCCTCCTCGGTAAATGCAATCACCTGGATGGGATGCCGATTTTGATATCCCAACTCCTTAAGGCGCTGCACACACTCGATTCCGGACAACACACCATAGGTTCCGTCGTAAATCCCGCCCCCCGGCACCGTATCGATGTGGGATCCAATGCAAATGATCTCTCCCTGACCGGGAAGCGTACCGATCAGATTCCCTACAGGATCGACGGATGTCTGAAGTCCTGCCTGTTCCATGCACTGTTGAACATAGATTCGTCCTTCGTCATAGGCAGGGGTATACGGCAATCGTGTGGTTCCTTCTTTCGGCACAAAACCGATTCGCCCAAGTCGGGTCAAATGATCATATAAGCGGGTGCCGTTGATCATACTCATGCGGGGTCCCCCTTAGTCTCATGGGATCTGACAAACTCCTCCAGCTCCTGCAGCCCCTGCTCCAGGCACTGCATGGATGTCGCATAGGACAGACGGATATATCCCTCGCCAAATTCGCCAAAGGCCGTACCGGGTACCACTACCACCTGTCGTTCTTCCAGCAGCTTCATGGCAAATTCTTCACAAGGCATACCCAGTTGACTGATGTCAATAAATGCATAGAAAGTCCCAGCCGGAGCATGGCAGGACAAACCAGGGATCTCAGATATCCGCCTCATCACATAGTCCCGGCGCAGGCGATACTGCTCCACCATATACTTCAAGTGGTCTTGTGGACCTTCCAAAGCTTCAATAGCCGCGACCTGGCAGGGAGTGGCCGCACAAGCACTGACATTTTCCTGCAGCTTGACCATATTCCGGATCACATTTTCCGGTCCGGCAGCATAACCGATACGCCAACCGGTCATCGCATAGGTTTTGGAAAGGCTATCAATAACCAGGGTCCGTTCTTTCATTCCAGGCAGAGCAGCAAAGCTTGTATAAGTCCTTCCATCAAAGAGGATGTGCTTATACACCTCATCAGCCAAGATCACCAAGTCCTGCTTCTGGGCCAATTCGGCCAGTTGGAGCAGCGTTTCAGTGCTGGCTACAGCTCCTGTGGGGTTGCATGGGCTGTTTAGAATAATGGCCTTTGTCTTATCGGTAACAGCTTCGGCAATAGCGGATACATCCAAATCAAATCCCCGTTGTGCGTTGGTTTTCACCGACACCGGCACGCCGCCGCACATCCGAATCTGTTGGACATAATTAGTCCAGCAGGGTTCGTTGACGATAACCTCATCCCCAGGATTCAGCAGCACTTTCAGCGCCAAAAACAAGGCTCCCATGGCTCCAGGCGTCACCACAATTTGGCTTGCAGGATCGTAAGAGAGTCCCTCTGTGCGATGGAGATACTCTGCAATCGCCTGGCGCAGAGCCAGCAGCCCTGCATTTTCTGAATACTTGGTCTTTCCTTCCCGAATGGCCCTGCACCCAGCCTCCACTACGTTCGACGAGGCAGTAAAATCCGGCTCTCCCAGTGTAAAACTAATTACATGATCGTACTCCAGCGCCTTATTGAACATTTTTCGAATCTTGGAGGGTTGGATCTGCTGAGTGTTATCTGAAATTTGAATCATATAGGTGACTCCTTTCTACTCCGATTCTTCCGTTCCCTTAATTTGAGAACAGTCATCAATATTCCAAATGCCAAGGAAAGCACCGCTGCAAATACGATACGATATTCTTGCGGAAGAAGAAATCCCACGGTATTGACGGGGATCCAAAAGAGAGGAATCGTTTTAAACAGAGTAAAATCGATCAATTCTCCCCAATCTACAGAGTCCACCGCTTGGCGTGGAGTGATATGCTGTCCCGCCAAAAAGCGGATTTCAGCATAATTTCCACATACTCGCATCAGAGCGGAATGAATAGGAGCAAAAAACAGATTATTGGTAAAGCTGGTAAAAAAGGCCTGTGCCAGAGCATTTCCATATCCCGGAAGAAGACCTGCTGCCATGGCTTGCCGGGTACCTTGACTGAACACGGTAAAGGCCAGCGTGACAAGGACGCCTCCTATTCCCCAACTCAGGCTTTTGAACCAAGTCGCCCGGTTGATCTGCCAAGTTCCCTCCAACATACGTCCGGAGAGCAACTCACCCGCCGTAGCATAGATAGCGAATTGCGCAAAACCTGCCAGATAAGGATACGCTATATTGACCTTGGCAAAGCCTCCTGTGACGCAAAAGAGTACCGTAAACACAGCCAACAACCCATAAGCAACTGCCCACCAAATATCGTTTCGTTTCATATGCATCCCCTAACTTTTGTACCCCAAATATAGCAAAATGGAACCGGCGTTAAAATTCAGCGCCAGTTCCATTTTATGTAGTCTGTATATTATTTGGACAAGCCTTCTGTGTCCCGATGTAAGACCAACGAATCTTTATATACCACCAAAGGATAATGCAGTTTAGCCAATGCGGGCGGTACATTTTTCCCAAGTTTTATTTATAGCGCATCAAAATCGATCTTGTTGGTTGATACGGGAAGACTCTGGATCATCTGTATCCGGTTACGCACATTCATTTTGGTATATATGCTGTGGAAATGTTTTTTTACCGTATGGATACTGATATTCATTTTTTGAGCGATATCTTCATTGGACAGCCCGTGTACGGCCAAATCTAACATTTCCCCTTCTCGACTGGTCAAGCCGTACTGGCTGCACAACTTTTCATGATATCCTTTTGCGTAAAAATAGCGGGTGTCTCCCTTTTTTGCTTCATATACTAAACGGTATGCAAAGTGCTTGTGCAACTGCTCCAATACAAACATATCCCGTTCGCTAAACGGAGGCTTATCAGCTTGCCGGTACAATTTCAATAAGCCAACCGGTTCTTCTCGAAAGGAGATGGAAAGGCCGACGGAATATGCCAAGCGATTGGGCAGATAGAAGTTCCGGTAGATTCCGCTGCTATTCACCTGTTCATCCGAAGATGCCATAGATTCCCGAAAAGCACCGCCTTTACAGGTATACAGCGCCCAGCGAAAAGCATCTGAATTCAGGCTTTCCTGCATCCAGACATCGACAGCCTGCTGAGGCAGATGAAAAGCCGCTGGGGCCTGAAACTGATAGGATCCATTCTCCGCAATAGAGATTCGGGCAATAATTGCGCTATCATACGAAATCAAAAAAGGAAGCCATCGGTTGAGAATTTCATGCTGCATTTCCTCTACTGTATAGATAAATGAAATATTGTATGCGATCTCATTGAGGCGTATCCATTCGTTTTCATTTAAAAATGCCATATCAATATCTCCCTTAACATTTGTATCCAGCCATAAGCAAAGCTCAAAAAGATAACAGTATCAATGAATTTCGACCACAATCGCAATTAAAGCGTTCCCATCGTAGAAAGCATTCTAACTCGGTCACGGGTGTAGATGCTCGAAATGCAGATGTGCCACATTATCTCTGACATAACATTCTCCCCACCCTTTCTTTGTCCAATCAGGTCTTGGCGTTCACATAAATACACCCGATCCTATCGATAAGCTTCTCGCGTTATGCTACTATTATTATATCAGGCAGAAGGCTGAAAAGCAATTCCAAACAGAAAGCTAAAAAGCAAAGTAATAGGGCTGCATCTCCACGATCACGATGTCGGGACATTAAAAATCTCAATTTTGAAACCATTCTTGACAGCAGGCATTTTCTTCACCTTTTCAGAGGCGAACGAAGCATAAACTTCCGTACGTAATCTACCTCTGCGCGGGCGGTATCATCGCGTTTTCGCCGCTGCTCATCCGCCTGCTTGCAGCGGAGAACTACCTGAGCTCAATAATATAGGTTGATTTTCACCTATTATTGTGTATAATAGGTGTAGGAGGTGTTCCCATGACCATTGATACGAACACGATCATTTCTGTAACAGAGGCCAATCAGAATTTTTCCCGTGTGACGCGAATTGCCGAAAAAAGCGGGCAAGCTGTCATCTTCAAGAATAACCGCCCCAAATATATGCTGGTCGATCTGGACAATTCGCCCTTGATCGACATGACAGATGATGAGAAGGTCGACTTTGTGGCGGCAAGAATTTTAAAGAAATACAAGCCCGCGTTTATGGAGTTGGCAAAATGATCAAATTCTCAAAAGAGAAGGTCTTGCTGCTTCACAAGCTCATCGCGGAGGAGACAGGCGGGAGCATCGGCGTCAGGGATGAGGCTCTGTTGGAGTCCGCGTTGGAGAACGTCTTTTCCGGTTTCGGCGGACAGGAATTCTACCCTACCAAGGAGGAGAAGGGCGCTCGACTGGGCTATGCGCTCATCTCCAACCATGCCTTTGTGGATGGCAATAAGCGCATCGGTATGTATGTGATGCTGACCTTTTTGGAGGTCAACGGTATTCGGTTGGACTGCACGAATGATGAAGTTGTCGAAGTCGGTCTTGCTGTCGCCTCCGGCGCGATGGACTATGAGGCGCTGTTGGCGTGGGTGCGGGCACACCGTGTCTGACCCAGTTTTGACCCAGAATAGGATTGGAGTGGGCAGGGCTGGACGGAAACAACGGAAAATCCGCCGAGCGAACGGTGGTAAAAAGGGCAAATCGGAGCCGAAATGACTCCGATTCGCCCTTGAGACAACCTACGGACCAGAAGGCCGGGGGTTCGAATCCCTCACGGCGTACCAAAAAGCCACACCAATCTGGATATTTTAAGCGAAACGCTTAGAGTACCAAGGGGTGTGGCTTTTTGTATTTCTAAAATTTCACCATTTTTCCAATGGATATTTTCGGAGTTCCCCACGGTTTGAAGGGATTCGAACTCCCCCTTTCACAGATTCAAAGGCAATATCCTGAGAAGCGCCCTTTTTGCGGGCGCAGAATAGAGCGTTCTTTCCTCAAAATTTCATACGATCTTTCAAGCGTCTGTTTGTTGGTTTCGTCGAAGCCATCAAATAGGCGCCCTTTTTCATTTCACAACTTAATCTATCAACCGGCCGGAGCATTTCAGGATGCTCCGGCTTATTTTTTCCCTATAAGGAGGACTTTACAATGAACGATCAGAACGAAACCACGCAGCTCCGTTTCCTTGAAGAAACCGGCATTCGGCTGCGGCAGGACGGTTTTACGGTAGAACCGATCGAGGATCACCACCTGCCCGTCTGCTGGGAAAAAGGGCGCCTCTGCCGCATCACCGGCAAGGGCAGCGTGCTGTACCGCCAGGAGAACGTGGACAGTATCCGAGCGCAGGACGCTTTGCAGACGGTAATCGACACCGCTAAAATGACTTCGGAATACATGGCGATTCTGGAAACCGCCCCGCTTCTCAAGGCCAGCGGTCTCACCGGCGACTACCGCGTCCTCGCAGACTTCGGCAGTGCGGTGCTGGCGGGCCACTCCACCGAGCGGGGCGTCCAGTTTGTGACTTGGGAGTGGGACTTCGACCGAGAGGGCGTCCATCACGGGCATTATTTTCAGGACGACTACGAAGCCGCCAAACGCGATTTCACCGTACGCAGCGGACTTGTTCAAAAAGACGCCCTTTTTGAGCCGGAGCAGCTTGCGGAGATCTACCGCGCGCTAAGGTTCGTCCGTGAACAGGACGAAACGCTATCCTTCGGACGGGATCAGGAACTGGCGGAGCTCATGGAACAGATTGGCGGACTGCTGCCCCCGAATGTGCCGCGGCAGCGGGATGCGCCGGAACAGAGCACCATGACAATGAAATAGGTATCCACGCGGGCCGAGCATTTCTGCTCGGCCTTTTTATTTTAACAGGAGGAAAAGATGATGGAAATTTACGGCACGATTCAATTCAGACTCATTCTCCCGCATATCCCCGGCTTCCAGCAGGAGCCGCTGCCGGAGCCTGTTTGCAGCCATTCCCCGGATTGCAAGGACTGCCCTTACCCCCGCCACGGTTTTTTCTGCTGGGGTGCGGACGGGACCTGCCTGCGGAGCCGAATGAACGAGATCAATGAGAAAAAGGAGGACAACGATCATGATGAGCGCAGTTCTGAGTAATCCAAGCCACCCTGAATATGGCGTAGCAACCATTCCGTTTCCCATTCCCCGTGACCAATACACATACTGCATGGACTTGTTGGAGGCGTTGGAGATCGGCGATGCGGTCAAAGCCGACTGCAAGGTGGAGAAGATCGACAGTTTCTACACTGTCCTGAAACGAGCGGAAATGCTCACGGTCAATGTGGAGGAGCTGAACTATCTCGCCAAGCGGCTGGAAAGCTTCGACACCGGCGAGGCCGCGCAGTTTCAGGCAATGGCACACAAGCTGGAGCTGTTCGAGCTGAAGGATCTCATCAACCTGACCTTCTGCTGCCAGCAGGCCACGGTCATCACCGACTTTTCCGACCTCGCCGCCATCGGCCGCGACCATTACATGAACCTGCACGGCGGCAGCGCAAGTGTGGATGAGCTGAACAAACTGGACGGCAAGGGAACCGCACGGCAGCTCATTGAAAGCGGCAGCGGCACGATCACCCCCTACGGTGTGGTCTACGACAACGGCATGAAGTTAGAGCAGATCTATGATGGCCGGTTTTTCCCCTGCTATTACTACGAGCCGAACGCCATCACCGTTGCGGTGACCTCCAAAGCCGAGCCGGAGGACACCGAACACATCACATGGCTGTACCTCCCCATGGAACAGGAGGAAATCGACCGTGCCCTCCTTCGCGGGGGCATCACAGACTCCGCCGATGTCCGCCTGCGGCTGGAGGACAGTCAGCTCCCCAACGAGGTGGATGTCCTGTTGGATATGAAGTATGAAAACCTCTCCGACCTCAACGAACTGGCAGGGGCAACGGATGGGTTATCAAAAGCGGATATGGAAAAGCTGGGTGCCGTGGTCATGCTGGCAAAGCCAAAGTCCGCGGCGCAGATCAAAAACCTTGCGGAAAGCCTTGACCTCTTTGACTTCGCCCCCGGCGTGCATACGCCGCAGGACTACGGCAAGTACATGATCCAGCAGTCCGGTCACTTCGAGTATGACGAAAACCTCGACGCTTTTTACGACTATGAAAAGTATGGCACGGAGCGCATGAACGCGGAGGACGGGATGTTCACCGACCGGGGTTACATCGCCTATAAGGGCTATACCAGCATGGAGGAAATGATGAACGGCAGCCAGAGCAGCCACATGGAGATGGGAGGGCTTTCACGATGATCATTCAGGCAGAACTAAAGTGTAAGCAGACCGGGTGTGAGGCAGACCCCTGTGCCGTGGATAAGGTCATCGAGCTGCCAAGCCAGCGGTTCCAACAGTTCAGCCACGCACTGCTGGCTGACTACGATTTCATCGCAGAAAACAAAAATGCCATCCAGCGTGATGAGGATGCCAGACACTGCCTGCTCATCCTCGACGCAGAGGGAACGGACGGATTCCTTGTTGATCCGCAGGGGTACAACTACGCCCGGTACAGTGCCTTTGTCCCCAATGCCCGCAGTTTGCTGACACCGGATATGGGGATCGACCGCAGCTACCTTTCGCCGG